>Ga0265798_10004068_pt1 | contig 20441 bp, 14 predicted proteins | sample P3T30metagenome_FD_192430 | JGI IMG/M metagenome (GOLD analysis project Ga0265798, IMG submission 192430) | Plant litter microbial communities from East Loma Ridge, Irvine, California - P3 T30 | ecosystem: Environmental > Terrestrial > Plant litter > Unclassified | place: USA: California... | reverse complement strand
GGCATCTACGAGAGCCTGGAAGAGGTCAGCCAGCGCGTGCTGCAGAAGGAATTCACCGACCAGGACGCGGCCGCCGCGCTGAATGCGATCGCCCACGAGGAAGACTTGAACGGCCGCATCCGCCGCAACATGATGGACACGCGGCGCGCGGTCAGTTTCCTGATGCGCGGCCGGCTCCTGAACAGCGACCAGTTCGAGGAAGCGCGCCAGATCCTGCGCGACATCGAATCGCTGGACGGCCACACGTCGTTCCTGTTCGACAAGATCAACTTCCTGATGGATGCCACCGTCGGCTTCATCAACATCAACCAGAACAAGATCATCAAGATCTTCTCGGTGGCCTCGGTCGCCTTCCTGCCGCCGACGCTGATCGCCTCCATCTACGGCATGAACTTCGAGTTCCTGCCCGAGATCCACTGGCAGTTCGGCTATGGCTGGTCGCTGAGCCTCATGGTGATCAGCGCGATCGCGCCTTTCCTGTATTTCCGCCACCGCGGCTGGCTCAAGTAAGCCAGACCAAGGCAATACCGGCCGGTGCGCCGCCACCGGCCGTCCATGTCACCCATTTCGTCGCCCGCTCCGCACATCCGCTGCCGCAGCGCAGCATTGTTCATAATCTTTTACCCATTCCGGTTGACTTTGGAATGAGAATCGTTATCATTATTGTTTTCGATTACTCTGCCTGCCATATTTGCGTCCCGATACATGACGCATGCGCAACACCAGCCGATCACCTTTTCTTCCGTCCATGAATTGAGAACAACAATGAATACGCAAGCGCACGCCCACGGGCGCCCCCGACTGAACCGGATTGCCCTGCTGGTCGCGATGGCCGTGCCGCTGCTGGCCCAGGCCCAGGCAACAGGCCAGGAGGACGGCGGCATCCAGCAGGTGGAAGTGCGCGCCCAGAAGGCGGCCGGTTCCTACACCGTGAATGCGGCCAGCACCGCCACCCCGCTCGATCTGTCGCTGCGCGAGACGCCGCAGTCGGTGTCGGTGGTGACGCTGCAGCGCATCGAAGACCAGCGCCTGAGCACTGTCACCGACGTCGTCAACAACACCACCGGCGTCTCGATCAACCAGTATGAAACCAACCGCGGCCAGTTCACCTCGCGCGGCTTCGACATCGACAATTTGCAGGTCGACGGCTTGCCGACCACCTACGAACAGCAGTGGAGCGGCGGCGAAGTCGCCAGCAGCCTGGCGATCTACGAGCGCGTCGAGGTGGTGCGCGGCGCTACCGGCCTGATGACCGGCGCCGGCAATCCATCGGCGGCAATCAACCTGGTGCGCAAGCATGCCGACAGCAAGACCGTGACCGGCTGGGTCGAGGCCGGCGTCGGCCGCTGGAACGAGCGCCGTGTGATGGGCGACGTGTCGACGCCGCTGAACCTGAGCGGCACGGTGCGCGCCCGCGTGGTGGCCGAGCACACCGAGGGCGACAGCTGGGTCGACTACCTGAAGAACGAAAGCAATACGGTCTACGCGACGATCTCGGCCGACCTGACGCCGAACACCCTGCTGACCGCCGGCTACAGCCACCAGGACAACCACGTGTCCGGCACCATGTGGGGCAGCCTGCCGTACTGGTACAGCGACGGCACCCCGGCCAACTGGGACCGCTCCAAGACGACGGCCGCCGAGTGGACCCGCTGGCCTACCAGCTACGGCAACGGCTTCGTGAACCTCGAACACCGCTTCGACAATGGCTGGAAGGTGCGCGCCACCTACAACCACGGCGACCGCGAGAGCAATTCCTGGCTGCTGTACCTGTCGGGCGTGCCCGACCGCGTGACCGGCACCGGCCTGAGCGACTTCTCCGGTTCCTACAGCACCCGCACCAAGCAGAACGACATCGGCCTGCATGCCGGCGGCGCGTTCCAGCTGGCCGGCCGCACGCACGAAGCGGCGTTCGGCTACATGCGCCAGAAGCAGGAATTCAATTCCGACAACCGCCTGGCCGATTTCGGCGGCGTGAGTTCGGCGGTCGGCGACTTCAACAACTGGAACCCGGCCGCCTATCCGGAACCGAGCTGGGGCCCGCGCGCCTTTTATGAAGGCAGCGAGACCGAGCAGCAGGCCCTGTACGGCGTGGCGCGCTTCTCGCTCGCCGATCCGCTCAAGCTGATCGTCGGCGCCCGCGTCACCAACTACGAGAAGAGCGGCGGCGGTGTGTACGCGGCCGCCTACACTATCAAGTACGACCGCGAAGTGACGCCGTACGCCGGCCTGGTCTACGACATCAACCGCAACTACTCGGTCTACGCCAGCTACACCGACATCTTCCAGCCGCAGAACCTGAAGGACTTCGCCGGCAACTTCCTGGATCCGATCGTCGGCAAGAACTACGAAGCGGGCGTCAAGGGCGAATTCTTCGACAAGCGCCTGAACGGTTCGCTGGCGGTCTTCAAGATCAAGCAGGACGGCCTGGGCCAGGCGGTCGACCGGATCGACCGCGGCAATGGTCCCGAAACCTATTACCGCGCTTCGGAAGGCGCCACCAGCGAAGGCTTCGAGTTCGATTTGACCGGCGAACTGGCGCGCGGCTGGAGCGCCAGCGCCGGCTACACCCAGTTCCGCGCCAGGGATGCGGCGGGCGCCGACTTCAACTCGATCTATCCGCGCCGCCTGCTGCGCGTGTTCACCACCTACCGCTTGCCGGACGCGTGGAGCAACCTGACCGTCGGCGGCGGCGTGAACTGGGAAAGCCGCACCTGGACCATCGACCCGAACGCCCCGACCAATACCAACGGCGTGCTCGAGCAGAATGATTACGCGCTGGTGAACCTGATGGCGCGCTACGAGTTCAACCGCCAGTTGTCGGCCCAGCTGAACGTCAACAACCTGCTCGACAAGACCCATTTCGGCATGTCGGCGTCGTATGGCGGCATCACCTACGCGGCGCCGCGCAATGCGTCGCTGACGCTGCGTTATCGCTTCTAAACCGCTCCCGGCATTGCCGGGAACGAGTCCCCGCGCAGGCGGGGATCCATTTTTTGATTATTCGAGGCTAGGATGCGCGCTCTCTGGACCCTGGTTCACCGTTATCTCGGCCTGCTCACCGCCGGCTTCCTGTTCGTCAGCGGCGTCACCGGCGCCATCATCTCGTGGGACCACGAGCTGGACGACGTGCTCAACCCGCACCTGATGGAAGCGCACACGCCGGGCGTGGCGCAGCCGTCGCTGGCGCTGGCGCAGCAGGTCGAGGCGCGCTATCCGCAGATCCGCGTGTCCTACGTGCCGATGCACGTGGAGCCGGGCGAATCGCTGGCGCTGGGCGTGTCGCCGCGCTACGACCCGGCCACCAGAACCCTGACCGAGCCCGGTTTCAACCAGGTCTTCCTCGACCCGGTCAGCGGCGCCGAACTGGGCAAGCGCGAGTGGGGCGCGGTGTGGCCGATCACGCGCGAAACCTTCGTCTCCTTCCTGTACCGCCTGCACTACACGCTGCACATCCCCGAACTGTGGGGCATCGACCGCTGGGGCTACTGGCTGATGGGCGCCATCGCCATCGTCTGGATGGTTGACAGCTTCGTCGGCTTCTACCTGACGCTGCCGGTGCGGCGCCGGCAGGCCGCGCTGGCGTTCGAGCACGGCGCGGGGGCAGGCGCAGGTGCGGGTGCAGGCAGCGCGGCTGGCAAGGCGGGCGGCAAGTCCTGGTGGGCGCGCTGGCAGCCGGCCTGGAAGGTGCGCTGGAAGGGCGGCAGCAGCAAACTGAATTTCGACCTGCACCGCGCGTTCAGCCTGTGGACCTGGATCCTGCTGTTCATCCTGGCCTTCACCGCATTCTCGCTGAACCTGTACCAGGAAATCTTCTATCCGGTGATGAGCAAGGTGTCGCAGGTGACGCCGACCCCGTTCGATACCCGCCCGATGGCCGACAAGCAGCACCTGATCGAGCCGCAGGTGCCGTTCGCCGACGTCAGCCGGCGCGCCGGCGTGGAAGCGCAGCGGCGCGGCTGGGAAGACCCGGTCGGCGGCGTCTATTATTCGCAGGAATACGGCATCTACATGGTCAGCCTGTTCAAGCCGGGCAACGACCACGGTACCGGCGGCGTCGGGCCGGCGCTGCTGTACTACGACGGCGTCGACGGCCGCCTGCTGGGCCAGCGCCAGCCGTGGAAGGGCACCGCCGCCGACATCTTCGTGCAGGCCCAGTTCCCGCTGCACTCGGGCCGCATCCTCGGCCTGCCGGGACGCATCCTGATCTCGTTCATGGGCGTGGTGGTGGCGATGCTGAGCGTGACCGGCGTGATCATCTGGTGGCGCAAGCGCGCCTCGCGCGCGGTGGCGAGCCAGCAGCGGCAAGCGGTGATGCACCAGGCGTAAAGCACGTCGTCCCCGCGCAGGCGGGGATCTATGCTGAGCAATAAAAAATTAGCGCAGCTTAGGTAAACTGCAAAAAGATTAGCGCGGCTTAACCATCAAGCCGCGCCCCAGGCATCTTATGCCAGGCGCGCAAATACCCGGCGCGCCGCCTCGACCGTCTCGGCGATCACCGCATCGTCGTGTGCGATCGACACGAAGCCGGCCTCGAACATGGCCGGCGCGAAGTACACGCCTTCTTCCAGCATGCCGTGGAAGAAGCTGTTGAATTTCGCCTTGTCGCCGCCCATCATCTGGCCGTAGCTGGCCGGGATGTGGTGCGAGAAGTACATGCCGAACATGCCGCCCACGGCATCGGCGCAGAAGGGGATGCCGGCTTCCCTGGCCGCCGCCGTCAGGCCGTCGACCAGCTTGGTGGCCTGGCCCGAGAGTGTCTCGTAGAAGCCGGGCTGCTGCACCAGTTTCAGGGTCGTCATGCCCGCCGCCACCGCCACCGGGTTGCCGGACAGGGTGCCGGCCTGGTACACGGGGCCGATCGGCGCCATCTTTTCCATCAAATCGGCGCGCCCGCCGAAGGCCGCCACCGGCAGGCCGCCGCCGATGACCTTGCCCAGCGCGGTCAGGTCCGGGGTGATGCCGTACAGCGCCTGGGCGCCGCCGAGGCCGACGCGGAAGCCCGACATCACTTCGTCGAAGATCAGCACGGCGCCATACTCGGTGCACAGCTCGCGCATGCGGCGCAGGAATTCCGGGGTGGCGCGGATCAGGTTCATGTTGCCGGCCACGGCTTCCACGATCACGCAGGCGATGGTGTCGCCCATCGATTCGAAGGCGTCTTCCAGCTGCGGGATGTTGTTATAGTCCAGCACCAGCGTGTGCTTGACGAAGTCTTCCGGCACGCCGGCCGAGGTCGGGTTGCCGAAGGTCAGCAGGCCGGAGCCGGCTTTCACCAGCAGCGAATCGGCGTGGCCGTGGTAGCAGCCCTCGAACTTGACGATCTTGTCGCGGCCGGTGGCGCCGCGCGCCAGGCGCAGCGCGCTCATGGTCGCCTCGGTGCCGCTTGACACCAGGCGCACCTGCTCGATCGACGGCACCAGGCGGCAGATTTCCTCGGCGATCTCGATCTCGCCTTCGGTCGGGGCGCCGAACGACAGGCCGTTGGCGGCCGCGTCCTGCACCGCCTTCACCACTTGCGGGTGCGCATGGCCGACGATGGCCGGACCCCAGGAGCCGATGTAGTCGATGTAGCGCTTGCCGTCGGCATCCCAGAAGTACGGACCTTCGGCGCGGGTGATGAAGCGCGGCGTGCCGCCCACCGAGCGGAAGGCGCGGACCGGGGAATTCACGCCGCCCGGCGTGCTGTGCTGGGCGCGGGCAAACAGGGTGTCGTTCTTGGAGATGTGTTCGGTCGTCATGGTTTCTGTATGAAGAGTTTGTTCGGCACCAGCCGGCCCATGCCGAAGCGGCAGGCATGGAGCAGGGCGCCGGTCGTATATTCCTGGGCGGCGGTCACGGCGTCGAGCGCGTTGGCGCCGCGCGCCATCTGCGCCGCCAGCGCCGCCGAGAAGGTGCTGCCGGCGCCGACGAAGGGTCCCGGCAGGTGGCGGCCCCAGGGCAGGCTGGCGAGCAGGCTTTCGCCGTCGTACAAATTGTTGGCGCGGGCGCCGTTGCCGCCGCCGGTGCCGGTGACCAGCACGTGGCCGCAGCCGAGGCTGGTCAGCTCGACCACGTCTTCTTCCAGCAGCGCTTCGCTGGCCGGGTCGCGCCAGCAATCGGCGAAGCGCGCCAGTTCGGCCTGCGACATCATCAGCACCGTCGCCTGCGGCGCCAGCAACTGGTGGATCAGGGTCAGCATGTCATCGTCGCGGATGCAGTCGGGCAGCGCCGACGTGAACGGGTCGATGATCAGCGGCACGTTGGCGTAGTCGGAGACGATCTCGGCGATGGCGGCGATCTGTTCCAGGTTGGTCATGGCCCCGACCTTGATGGCGGCGATCGGCATGTCTTCGAGCAACATGCGCGCCTGGGCCGCGACCGAGATCGAGTCGACCGGCTGGACGTCGTCGACGCGGGCGGAATCGGACACCAGCAAGCCGGTGACCACCGACAGGGCGTGGCAGCCATGCATGGCGAACACAGCCACATCGGACTGGACGCCCAGCGCGCCGACCGGATCTGCCGGGCCGAATGTAAGGATGAGTGGAGACGGTTGGTTTTGCACAGCGGGTAGATTAAGATACCTGACTTCGCATTTTACTAGATACAAGGAACCGAAACGTGAGCAACGAAACGCAGGCTTACCAGACCTGGATGTGCCTGATCTGCGGCTGGGTCTACGATGAGGCCGCTGGATCGCCGGAAGACGGCATCGCCCCCGGCACGCGCTGGGCCGATGTCCCGATGAACTGGACGTGCCCGGAATGCGGCGCGCGCAAGGACGATTTCGAGATGACCGCGATCTGATCCGGTCCGCCGGCCGGAACGGCATGCACGCGCATGGTTTCCGGCCGATGTTTTTCGACAAATGTTTGCTTCTTGTCGAGTTGACGCATTGCAACACTTCGCGCACAAGGCCGGCGCGCTATGCTATCGTGCTGTTTCATGCTTGAGTGAAACGAATATGACGACGCAACCGACAGGCGTGAAGATCATGGTGATCGACGACAGCAGCACGATCCGTCGCTCCGCCGAGATTTTCCTGAGCCAGGCCGGGTACCAGGTGGTGCTGGCCGAGGATGGCTTCGACGCCTTGGCCAAGATCAACGACCACCATCCCGCGCTGGTATTCTGCGACATCCTGATGCCGCGCCTGGACGGCTACCAGACCTGCGCCCTGATCAAGAAGAGCGCGAAATTCCATGCGACGCCGGTGGTGATGCTGTCATCCAAGGATGGCCTGTTCGACCGTGCGCGCGGCGCGATGGTCGGTTCGTCGGCCTATCTCACCAAGCCGTTTTCCAAGGACAGCCTGCTCGCTGCCGTGCGCGACCATACGGCCGCACAGGCTGGATGAACAGCGCCTGACCATTAACCCGTGCCGGAGCCCATCGTGGCCATACAAAAAGTCCTGATTGTCGACGACTCGCCGACCGAACGCTATTACCTGACCGACATCCTGGTGCGCAACGGCTTTTCCGTGACCACCGCCGACAACGGCGAGGACGCGCTGGCCAAGATCCGCGCCGACCGTCCGCAACTGATCCTGATGGACGTCGTCATGCCGGGCGCCAACGGTTTCCAGGTCACGCGCTCGATCGCGCGCGATCCGGAACTGGCGTCGGTGCCGGTGATCATCTGCAGCAGCAAGAACCAGGAAACCGACCGCATCTGGGGCATGCGCCAGGGCGCCAAGGATTATTTCGTCAAGCCGGTCGATCCGGCCAAGCTGCTGGCCAGGATCGCCGCGCTCGGCGCCTGAGCATGGCCAGCCTCGACCCCGCCGCCCGGCGCACGCGCCTGCGCCAGTACCAGGAACAACTGCTAGAGCGCATGCAGAGCGCGCGCACCAGCAGCGGCGCTAGAGCGCACCAGCTGGGCGTGGAGATCGGCGGCGTGCGCTACCTGCTCGATCTGCTCGAAGCCGGGGAGATCGTCCCGGTGCCGGCGCTCACCCCGGTGCCGCTGACCCGGTCCTGGTACCTGGGCCTGGCCAACATCCGCGGCAGCCTGGTCGGCGTAATCGACCTGGCCGGGTACTTTGCCGAGCAGGATGGCGCCGCTCCGGTATCCGCAGTGCCGGCACCGGCCGTGCCCCTGGCGGGCGCCGGCGCCGGGGCGGCGCGCATCATCACCCTGTCGGCATCGCTCGGCGTGCCCTGCGGCCTGCTGGCCACGCGCGTGCTCGGCCTGCGCCATGCGGCCGACATGCGCCCGGAAGGCGGGCGCCTGCACGATGCCGACGGCAATGCCTGGACGCCGCTGGCGCTGGCGGCGCTGGTGCGCGAAGAGCGCTTCTTGAACGTTGGCCTGTAAGGCCGGCCCGCACGCCCGGCGCACCCGGGCGCCGGGCGCGACACGACAACCGCAATAGACAACAGGTTCTGGACTGGAGCTGGAATGGGATTCGCCTCAAAACTCTCGATGAATTTTCTGCCGAAGGACAAGGATGACGCCAGCACCGTGCTGGCCTCGCCCGACACCCAGTTCGGCGTGGGCGCGGCGCCCGGCGGCGGCGCATCGGCCGCCATCCCTGCGGCCGCCATCCCCGCGGCTGCGGGCGGCGCGGCCGCATCGGCTGCCTTCTCTGCCGCCGCATCCGCTGCATCTACCGCCGGCGCCACCGGCTCGGCCGACAGCGCCGCCCTGCGCCTGGGTAACCTGAGCCGCCGCAAGCAGCGCGCCGCCGCGGCCGCCGCCAGCGCCGACGACGATTTGCGCCTGCCCCTGATCGGCCACCTGTCCCTGCCGCGCCAGCTGCGCATCCTGCTGATCGCCTTCGTGATCGGCATCCTGCTGACCATCCTGTCGCTGTGGCAGAACGCCCGCAGCGGCGCGGTCGCGGCCAGCCAGACGCAGATCGCCAGCGAAGCCCTGATGCACTCGCAGCGCGTCGGCAAGGCCGCACCGAACGCGATGAAAGGCATCGCCGACGCCTTCGAGCAGCTGCAGGACAGCCGCCAGCAGCTCGGACGCGGCCTGGCGCTGCTGGCCCAGGGTGGCGACTCCGGCGCCGGCACCATCCCGGCCGCATCCGGCGACGCCGCCGCCAGCCTGGCCAAGGTACGCGCCAAATGGGCCGCCTCGGACGCGGCCGCCGCCACCATCCTCAAGATGAAGCCCGAGCTGACCGCCTTCGACAAGAACCTGAAGCGGCTCGACACCCTGTCGCCGCAGCTGCTGGCGCTGACCGAGGAGATCCTGGCCGAACGCACCGCGCGCGGCGGCACTGCGCGCGAACTGGCCGCGATCGGCCGCCTGATGATGCTGACCCAGCGCCTGTCGCGCAGCGCCAGCGAATACCTGACCGCGGACGGCATCCGTCCGGACACCGCGTTCCAGATGGGCCGCGACACCGCCACCTTCCGCGCCACCGTCGACGGCCTGCTGAACGGCAGCGCGGCGCTCGGCCTGGCCGCCGTGCGCGACGACGACCTGCGCGCCAAGCTGAACGAGGTGCAGGCCAGCTTCGACCTGTGCCAGCGCGTGGTCGCATCCTTCCTCGACAACCAGGCCAGGTTCAGCGCCGCCAAGGGCGCCGAGCAGACCATCTTCCGCGACAACGAAGCCTTGCGCGCCCAGTTGCTGGCGCTGCAGGGCGACTACCGCGGCGACGGCCACGGCGCCTGGTTCTGGCTGCTGGTGGTGGCCTCGATCTTCACGCTGGCGATGGCCGGCAGCATCTCGCGCGTGATGCTGCAGGATTCGCGTAACCGCACCCGCGGCGCCGACGCCCGCCGCCAGGAAGCCGAGGCGATGCGCCTGCTGGCCCAGGCCAAGGAAGAAGAAGCCAAGGCGACCAATGACCAGAACCAGGCCGCGATCCTGCGCCTGATGAACGAACTGCAGGAAGTGGCGGACGGCGATCTGACCGTGGCCGCCACCGTGTCCGAGGACATCACCGGCGCCATCGCCGATTCGGTCAACTACACGGTCGAGGAATTGCGCGGCCTGGTGGTGCGCGTGATCGACACCGCGGCGAAGGTCGACCGGGCTTCCGGCGACGCCCAGAAGGTGTCGAGCGAGCTGCTGGTCGCCGCCGGCCAGCAGTCGCGCGAGATCCGGGACGCGTCGTCGACCGTGCTGCGCATGGCCGGCCAGATCACCGATGTCTCGGCCTCGGCCCAGCAGTCGGCCGAGGTGGCGCGCCAGTCGGTGGCGGCGGCCGAGCAGGGCGCGGCCGCGGTGCAGAACGCGATCAAGGGCATGGGCGAGATCCGCGAGCAGATCCAGGAAACCAGCAAGCGCATCAAGCGCCTGGGCGAATCGTCGCAGGAAATCGGCGAGATCACCGAACTGATCTCGGACATCACCGAGCAGACCAACGTGCTGGCGCTGAACGCGGCGATCCAGGCGGCATCGGCCGGCGAGGCCGGACGCGGCTTCTCGGTGGTGGCGGAAGAGGTGCAGCGCCTGGCCGAACGCTCGGGCGACGCCGCCAAGCAGATCGGCGCGCTGGTGCGCACCATCCAGACCGATACCCACGACGCGGTCGCGGCGATGGAAAAATCGACCCAGGGCGTGGTCGAAGGCGCGCGCCTGTCGGATGCGGCCGGCGCCGCGCTGGCCGACATCTCGCGCGTGTCCAACCGCCTGGCCGAGCTGATCCAGGAGATCTCGGTCGCCACCGGGCAGCAGGCCACTTCCGCCAACGGCGTGGCGCATAACATGCAGCACATCCTGGCCGTCAACGAGCACACCCAGGGCGGCACCCAGCAGACTGCGCAGTCGATCCGCCAGCTGGCCGAGCTCGCGCAGGAGCTGAAGAATTCGGTGTCGCGCTTCCGCGTTGCCGCTTGAGGTCATCCATGAGTCATCCTACGCCGCAGTTCGATACCGGTCCCCTGTCCTGGGTGATCGGTGAAATCCGCGACGCTCTCGAGCGTTCGTCCAAGGCATTGCAGGAAGCGGTCGCACGCAGTCCCGAAGCGCGTCCGACCCTGCTGCTGCACGCCAAGTCGCACCTGCACCAGGCGCACGGCGCGCTGCAGATGGTCGACGTCCATGGCGTCGAACTGATCACCGAAGCGGCGGAGCGGGCGATCGACCGCTTCAAGGACGGCACGCTGGCGCTCGATGCGGCGAATATGGCGCCGGTGGAGGAGGCCTACCGGGCCCTGGTCGACTACCTGGAAGAGCTGCTGGGCGGCCGGCATGGGACGCAGCGGCAGCAGCCGGTGCGCCTGTTCCCCTATTACCGCGCGCTGCAGGAACTGCTGGGCGCCGAGCGCGTGCACCCGGGCGCGATGCTGGCGCTGGACCTGGCGCCGGCCCTGCTGCCGGGCGGACAGACCGGCGCCGCGCCGGACTACGCGGCCAGCCGCGCGCTGTTCGAAAAGGCGCTGCTGCCGTTCCTGAGGAATACCGACCCAGACGCCCGCCGCGTCCAGGCCGGCGCCATGCGCGACGCGCTGGCGCCGGTGGCGCGGGTGCAGGCCGAACCGCGCGCCCACGCCTTCTGGCTGGCGCTGCAGACCGCCGCCGACCTGGTGGCGCAGGGCCAGGTCGAGGCCGACCTCTACGTCAAGCAGCTGTTCGGCCAGGTCAATCTGCAGCTGCGCCGCATGACCCAGGGCCATGCCGGCCTGCCGGAGGAGCTGTTGCGCGACGCCCTGTTCGTCGTGGCCCAGGCGATCGAACCGACGCCGGACGCACGCCTGCTGCGCGATGCCTGGCGCCTGGAGGGCCAGGTGCCGCGCGACTACCTGGAGCGCCGCTACGGCCGCATCGACCCGGCCGCACTGAAGGACGCCCGTGAAGCGCTGCTCGAAACCAAGCAGGGCTGGGACCGGATCGCCGGCGCGGCTGGCGGCAACAGCGACGGCGCGGCGCCAGCGCCGGACGAAAGTTTCGACGCCGCCCTGTCCAGGCTGGCCGGCGCCAGCGACAAGCTGGGCGCCCCGGCGCTGGCGCAGCTGCTGCGCGAACTGGGCCAGGCCGCCGCCGAATCGGTGGCGACCGGCCGCAGCGACCAGTTCAGCCTGGAGATGGCCGAAGCCATGCTGTTCGTCGAACATGGCCTGGACCAGGTGCGCCAGCTGCCCGAGGATTTCGGCCTGCACGCGGAAGCGGTCGGCCAGCGCCTGCTGGCGCTGGCGCATGGCGCGGCCCCGGCCGACCTGCCGCACTGGCAGGGCGACCTGGGACGCGAACTGCGGCAGGGCGAGACCGTGGCCGTGCTGGCCGGCGAAATGCGCACCGGCCTGCGCCAGATCGAAAAGCTGATCGACGACTATCACGAGCAGCCGGCGCGCCGCGACGCGCTGGCGCAGGTCGATCCCTTGCTGCACCAGTTGCAGGGCGCACTGGCGATCTTGGACCAGGAACCGGCCACGCGCGCGGTCGTGCACGTGCGCGACGCCGTGCGCGGACTCGCTGCCGCCGATGCCGATGCTGGCGCGCGCGCGGCGGCGCTGGACAACCTGGCCCGGAACATCGGCGCGCTCGGCTTCTTCACCGATGCGCTGGCGCAGAACGTCGAGGCGGCGCGCATGCGCTTTTGCTTCGACGAACAGGCACGCCTGTTCCGCGAGTTGCCGTTCGAGGCGCTCCAGGCGGCGCAGGAGAGTGCGCAAGAGCGCACGCAGGTGAGCGCGCAGCCGGCGCCGGCGGCGGAAGATGTGGCGCTGGCGGCTGATGCCGCGCAGGACGCCGTGGCGCCGGCCGCGCCGCTGGATTACCATGCGCAGGCCGAAGATGCGGTCGAGGCCGAGCTGCTCGAGATCTTCATCGCTGAAGCGCAGGAGGTGCTGGCGCTGGTCGGCGACACGCTGCCGGCGGCGCACGCCAATCCGGACAGCCAGGAAACCCTGACCCGCCTGCGCCGCGCCTTCCACACGCTCAAGGGCAGCGGCCGCATGGTCGGCCTGGAACAGTTCGCGCTGGCCGCCGCGGCCGTCGAGAGGGTCATGAATTCGTGGCTGGCCGAAGCGCGCGTCGCCACGCCGGACCTGCTGGCGCTGCTGCAGCATGCGCATGGCGAGCTGGCGGCCTGGGTCGGCGAGCTGGCCGCTGGCGGACGCTCAGGGCGCAGCGGTGAGCCGCTGGCCGCGGCCGCCACGCGCGTGCAGGAGGGCGGGGCGTCCGCGATGGACGAGGCGCCGGCAGCCGTCGAGGCGGCTGCCGGCGATGCGGCAGGCGAGCCCGAGGCGGCGCTGCGGCCGGAGAATGCGCCGCCGGAGAGCGAGCCGCCGGAAAACGTCAGGCGCGTCGGCGAGCTCGTCATCCCGCTGCCGCTGCACGACATCTACCTGAACGAGACCGCGGCGCTGGTCGACGTGCTGGAGGACGACTTCGCCGGCTGGCGCGCCGATCCGCTGCGCGCGGTATCGAGCCAGGCGCTGAAGGCCGCGCACACGCTGGGCGGCACCTCGGCCACGGTCGGCTTCGACGCGCTGCGCGACATCGCGCTGGCGCTGGAAGAAGCCCTGCAGATGGCCACGCCGCCGCTGGGCGAGGACCAGCACGCGCTGCTCGACGAGACGGTCGAGCGCGCACGCATCATGCTGCAGGTGTTCGCGCTGGGCGAACTGGCGCCGGCCCAGACCGACCTGCTGACGCGCCTGCACGCCCTGCGCGACGAACTGGGACGGCGCAAGGCCGACGCCGTGTTCGACGACGCCGGTCCCGAGCTGGCGCAGCGCCTGGATGCCTTGTTCGCAGCGACTTACGCCAGCATCCTGGCCGAGCCGCCGCTGCCCGGCGGACCTTTGTCGCTGGCGGACGAGCCGCTGGAAACCGACACGGCACCGGCGCCGCGCGCGCAGGAAACGCGTCCGCCCGATCCGGCGGTGAGCGCGGTCGACGACCTGTTCGACGCGTATTTCGACGACCCGTTCGCCGCACCGCCGCTGGAGCAGGCCGCGCCCGAAGCCGCGTCGCCGCAGCAGGAGCAGGAGCAGGAGCAGGCGCTGGAACTGGAGATGGCGCCTGCGTCCGAGCTCACGCCGAAACCGGAGCCGGCGCCGGCGGCCGCGCCGTCGGATGAAGTCGTGATCGAGCCGGCGCTGGCGTCGCCGATCGAACTGCCGCTCGAACCCGCGCTCGGCACCGAGTTACTGGACGCCGAACCACTGGGCGCCGACGCCGACGACGCCCTGGCCACCGAACCGGTCTTCGCCGACGAGCTCGACCCCGATTTGCTGCCGGTGTTCATGGAAGAGGCGGCCGACCTGCTGCCGCAGATCGGCAACGGCCTGCGCCAGTGGCAGCGCAACCCGGCCGACACGGCCGCCGCGCAAGGCCTGCTGCGCGACCTGCACACGGTGAAGGGCAGCGCGCGCATGGCCGGCGCGATGCGCCTCGGCCAGCACACGCACGCGCTGGAAACCCAGGTCGAAAACATGCTGCACGCCGGCACCACCAGCGCCGCCGCCTTCGACGAACTGCTGGCCAACTACGACCAGGCGCAGCTGCTGTTCGAGCAGCTGCAGCAGCCGGCCGGCGCCACCCCGGCGGATGCGGCCGCAACGCCGGACGGCGACGCCGGCCAGGCGTCGCCCGCGGCCCCGGCGGGAGAGCCGGCAACTGGACAGGGCGGCGCGCAGGCGGAGCAGAACCAGCCCGCGCGCACGGCGCTGGTGCGGGTACGCGCCGACATCCTCGACCGCCTGGTCAACCAGGCCGGCGAAGTGTCGATCACGCGCGCCAAGCTGGAAACCCAGGTCGGCGCGCTGAAGGGGGCGCTGACCGACTTTTCGGACAACCTGGCGCGCCTGCGCCGCCAATTGCGCGAAGTCGAGATGCAGGCCGAATCGCAGATCGCCTCGCGCCTGTCGATCGCGGGCGAGCGCGGTTTCGATCCGCTCGAATTCGACCGCTTCACGCGCTTGCAGGAATTGACGCGCATGATGGCCGAGAGCGTCAACGACGTCGCCTCCTTCCACGACGGCCTGACGCGCACGGTGGACGCCGCCGGCGAAGACCTGGCCGCGCAGTCGCGCCTGACGCGCGAATTGCAGCGCGACCTGATGCGGGTGCGCATGGTGCCCTTCGCCAGCCTGTCCGAGCGCCTGTTCCGGGTCGCGCGCCAGACCGCGAAGGAGACCGACAAACGGGTCAACCTGGACATTCGCGGCGGCGCGGTGGAGATCGACCGCAGCGTGCTGGAACGCATGGCCGCGCCGTTCGAGCACCTGCTGCGCAACGCCATCGTGCATGGCATCGAGCCGCGCGAACGGCGCCTCGCGGCCGGCAAGCCGGAAACCGGCGAACTGCTGGTGCAGGTCAGCCAGCAGGGCAACGAAGTCGAGATCCGCTTCGCCGACGATGGCGCCGGCCTCGACCTGGCGCGCATCCGCGCCAAGGCCCGGGACAATGGCTTGCTGGATGACGGGGAAGCAGTGTCCGACCAGGATGCCGCCGAGCTGGTGTTCGAGCCCGGCTTCTCCACCGCCGATGCGCTGACCGAACTGGCCGGCCGCGGCGTCGGCATGGACGTGGTGCGTTCGGAAGCGCGCGCGCTGGGCGGCCGGGTCGAGATCGCCAGCGAGGCGGGCAAGGGCGCGTCATTCGCCATCCACCTGCCGCTGACGCTGGCCGCCACCCAGGTGGTGCTGGTGGCGAGCGGCGCGCGCACCCATGCGCTGCCGGCGGCGCTGGTCGAGCAGCTGCTGCAGGTGCGCGAAGCCGACCTGGCGGCGGCGCGCGAAACCGGTTCCCTGACCCTGCAGGGCGAAGCGGTGCCGCTGCATTACCTGCCCGAGCTGCTGCGCGAGCCGGGCGGTTCCGGCGGCCAGCGCTCGTCGCCGGTGATGGTGCTGCGCAGCGGCGCCGCGCGCCTGGCGCTGCAGGTCGACGAGGTGCTGGGCAACCGCGAAGCGGTGGTCAAGAACATCGGCCCGCAACTGGCGCGCATGCCGGGCATTGCCGGCGCCACCGTGCTCGGCTCCGGCGAGATCGTGCTGATCCTGAATCCCGTGCTGCTGGCGGGGGCGGGCGCACGCCGCGGCGCAGGCACCGGCGCGGCCGCCGCCGTGCCGGCGCCTGCGCTGCGGCGCGCCGCCATCATGGTGGTCGACGATTCGCTGACGGTGCGCCGCGTCAGCCAGCGCCTGCTCGAGCGCGAGGGCTACCGGGTGCTGCTGGCCAAGGACGGCGTCGATGCGCTGGAACAGCTGCAGGACCCGGAGACGCGCCCGGACCTGATGCTGGTCGACATCGAGATGCCGCGCATGGACGGATTCGACCTGACCCGCCACGTGCGCGGCAACGCGGCCACGCGTACGCTGCCGATCATCATGATCACCTCGCGCAGCGCGGACAAGCACCGCAACCATGCGCTCGAGCTGGGCGTGGATGCGTATTTCGGCAAGCCGTTCCAGGAAGACGTGCTGCTGGCGGCGATTTCGGGATTGCTGGGGCGGGAGATGGCGGAATAACAGCCGCTCCCGCCAACCCGTCGTTCCCGCTCAATCCTTCTTGAGCACGCCAAACCGCGCCAGCGTCCTGGCCCTGGCCTGCTCGTGGTCCACCACCGGCAAGGGATAATCCCGCCCCAGCACCACCCCCGCCTGTTCCAGCACGCCCGCCTTGGCCAGCCACGGCGCGTGGATCGCCGCGCCTTCCAGCCGCGCCAGCTGCGGCAGGTAGCGGCGGATGAAGCTGCCGTCCGCATCGAAGCGGCGCGATTGCGTCACTGGATTGAAGATGCGGAACCAGGGCTGGGCGTCGCAGCCGGTCGATGCCGCCCACTGCCAGCCGCCGTTGTTCGCGGAGAGGTCGTAGTCGTTCAATTGGCGCGCGAAATAACGTTCGCCCCGACGCCAGTCGATGCCCAGGTCCTTGGTCAGGAAGCTGGCCGTGACCATGCGCAGGCGGTTGTGCATGACGCCGGTCCGGTTCAGTTGCGCCATCGCCGCGTCCACCAGCGGATAGCCGGTGCGGCCCGCGCACCAGGCGTCGAACAGCGCGTCGGCCTGTTCGCCCTCGTCCCAGCGCACGGCGTCGAAGGCCAGCTTGAACGATTGCGTCAGCACGCGCGGATGGCGCGCCAGGATCATCATGTAGAACTCGCGCCAGATCAGCTGCGACAGCAGCACCGGCGCGCCATGACCACCGGTGCCGTCGGCGATTTTCTCGCGCAGCATGCGCACCAGCGCGCGTACCGAGACGGTGCCGAAACGCAGGTGCACGGACAGGCGCGAGGTGGCGTCGCGCGCCGGGAAGTCGCGGCCGGTGTCGTAGTGCGCCAGGCGGCCCATGAAGGCGTCCAGCGTGTGCGCCGCGCCATGCACGCCGGCGCCGCCGATCGGATGCGCATTGGGTACGAAGCCGAGGTCTTCCAGCGAGGGCAGGGCGGCGCCGGAGGCATCGGCGGGGGCGGGCGCCAGCGCCGCCAGGTGCGGCAGCGTCTCGAACGGTCGCAGCGCCTCGGGCTCGGCCGCCAGGCGCTTCATCCAGGCATTCTTGTACGGCGTGAATACCGAGAACGGACCGCCGGCCAGCGTCAGCACCTCATCCTTTTCGAAGACCACCTGGTCCTTGAAGGTCTGCAGGCTGCGTCCGGCCTGGCGCAAGGCCTGCGCCACCGCGCGGTCGCGCGCGATCGCCTGCGGCTCGTAGTCGTGGTTGGCGAACACGGATTCGGCATCGAATTCGGCCGCCAGCGCCGGAATCTCCTGCGCGGCGCGCCCGTGGCGCACGATGAGGTAACCTCCTGACTTGCGCAGGCGTGCGTCGAGTTCGCGCACACTGTCGTGGATAAATTGCACGCGTCGGTCGTCCGGTGGGAGGCCGTCGAGGAGATCGGTATCGAATACGAATACGGCCACGACCCGGCGCGACGAGAGCAGGGCGTGGTGCAGCGCGGCATGGTCGTCCAGGCGCAAATCGCGCCGGAACCAGACCAGTGAATTTCTCAAAGTCATCTTCTGTGTGCGGAGTCAATGCAACGGGCCATTTTACTGTCTACCATTGCCCCGGGTTTAAGCGGGAATCGAGGCTTCCAGAGGCCGTGTCGGCAAATCAGTGTAAACTAGCGAAAAGCTTAGGGTTGCATATGCAGTAAGGGCCTGGCAAACCATCGCGCGCAACGCAGACCAGCAATGCACGTGCGGCGGGTTGCTCGAGGTCCCTGGGAGCCTCCCTGAACACAGAGAGTGAGCCAACAGAGAGTATGAGTATGAAGAAAACCAAGGTCGGCAAACCTCTAACCATGCCCGGCATGCCGCAGGAAGGCAGCGCCGGACTGGCCCAGGCGGCAGGTGCGCAGGCGCCGCTGAACCTGGCCAACCACTTCCTGATCGCGATGCCGTCGATGAACGATCCGATCTTCGGCGGCACCGTCGTTTACATCTGCGAACACAACGACAAGGGCGTGCTCGGCGTCGTCATCAACAAGCCGACCGACATGACCATGGACGTGCTGTTCGACCGCATCGACCTGCAGGTGGCCGAAGGCCTGCGCGCCAGCGTGGTCAACGAACCGATCATGTTCGGCGGGCCGGTGCAGGACGACCGCGGCTTCGTGCTGCATTCGCCGGGCGGCCATTATTCGTCGTCGCTGAACGTCACCGACGATGTCGCCTTCACCACCTCGATCGACGTGCTCGAAGCCGTCGCCAGCGGCGGCGGGCCGCAGCGCATGCTGGTCTCGATCGGCTATGCCGGCTGGAGTCCGGGCCAGCTGGAAGAGGAAATCGCCCGCAACGGCTGGCTCACCGTCGGCGCCGACGCCCACGTGCTGTTCGATTTGCCGATCGAGGAGCGCTACAGCGCCGCGATCAAGCTGCTCGGTATCGACCCCTTCATGCTCGCCTCCGAAGCCGGTCATGCGTAGGGGCACGTCGAAAAACCCACTGCGCGTTGCATTTCCGTCCTGTGATGCTCACCGTACTAAAGTACGGCTGCGCTGCTCGGACGGGACTGCTGCCGTTCGCTACGGTTTTTCTCGGCCCCGACGCGATAACGATAATCTGATACGAGAATAATGGTTGATATTGTTTTAGGCTTCGACTTCGGCATCAAGCGCATCGGCATCGCAATGGGCAATACCCTCACTGGCCAGGCGCAGCCGCTGTCCGTGATCAAGGCGATCGACAATGCGACCCGCTTCAAGGTCATCGGGGAACTCATCGAGCAGTGGCGCCCGGCGCGCCTGGTCATCGGCGAGCCGCGCCATCCGGACGGGGCCGAGCACGACATGACGCTGCGCGCGCGCCGCTTCGCCAACCAATTGCACGGCCGTTTCAATCTGCCTGTCGAGCTGGTCGACGAACGCTATTCGTCGGCCGTGATCCAGGCCAAGCGCGGCGAGATCATCGACGCCAAGGCGGCCGCCATCATTTTGCAACAATACTTTGACGACCATGCCAACACCTACTAACGACGCTTTCGACGCCGAAGCGCTGTACCGCGCCCTGCTCGACGAAGTGCGCGCCGGCCTGTCCGGCTTGCCCGACGCCGCCATCGTCGGCATCCATTCGGGCGGTGCCTGGCTGGCCGAGCGGCTCGCCCTCGACCTCGGCCTGCAGGCGCGTCTCGGCTTCATCGACGTCTCGTTCTACCGCGACGACTATGCGAAGAAAGGCCTGCATCCGGACGTGAAGCCGACCCGCATCGACTTCAACGTCGACCGCGCCACCGTCCTGCTGGTCGACGACGTGCTGTACACCGGGCGCACCGTGCGCGCGGCGATCAACGTGCTGTTCGACTACGGCCGCCCGCAGCGCATCATGCTGGCCGCACTGGCCGATCGCGGCGGGCGCGAGCTGCCGGTGGCGGCCGATTTCGTCGGCACCCGCACGGCGCTCGCGGCGGGCCAGTCGCTGTCCCTGAACCGCGCCGCCGACGGCCAACTCTCGCTCACGATCGAAGACGACAATGCATAACCCGCAACTGAACAAACACGGCGAGCTGCAGCACCTGCTGACCATCGAAGGCCTGCCGAAAGCCATCATCAACCACATCCTCGACACCGCCTCGAGCTTCGTGAGCATTTCCGACCGCGAGGTCAAGAAGGTGCCGCTGATGCGCGGGAAAAGCGTATTCAATTTGTTCTTCGAGAACTCGACGCGTACCCGCACCACCTTCGAGATCGCCTCCAAGCGCCTGTCGGCCGACGTCATCAACCTGAACATCCAGGCGTCGTCGACCAGCAAAGGCGAGTCGCTGCTGGACACCATCGACAACCTGGCGGCCATGCACGCCGACATGTTCGTGGTGCGCCATGCGCAGTCGGGCGCGCCCTACCTGATCGCCAAGCACCTGAACGACACCAGGCAGAACCACGTGCACGTGGTGAACGCCGGCGATGGACGGCATGCGCACCCGACCCAGGGCCTGCTCGACATGTACACCATCCGGCATTACAAGAAGGACTTCACCAACCTGCGCGTGGCCATCGTCGGCGACATCCTGCACAGCCGCGTGGCGCGTTCGGACATCCACGCGCTGACCACGCTGGGCGTGCCGGAAGTGCGCGCGATCGGCCCGCACACGCTGCTGCCGGGCGGCCTGGA
>Ga0265798_10004067_pt1 | contig 20442 bp, 20 predicted proteins | sample P3T30metagenome_FD_192430 | JGI IMG/M metagenome (GOLD analysis project Ga0265798, IMG submission 192430) | Plant litter microbial communities from East Loma Ridge, Irvine, California - P3 T30 | ecosystem: Environmental > Terrestrial > Plant litter > Unclassified | place: USA: California... | reverse complement strand
GTTGTGTTTGGTAAGGAATGAACCATGCGTCATCGTAAAAGTGGACGTCACCTGAGCCGTACCAGCTCGCACCGCAAGGCCATGTTTCAGAACATGGCGGTGTCGCTGTTCGAGCACGAGCTGATCAAGACTACCCTGCCAAAAGCCAAGGAACTGCGCCGCGTTGCCGAGCCGCTGATCACCCTGGCCAAGGTAGACAGCGTTGCAAACCGCCGTCTTGCTTTCGACCGTACTCGTTCGAAAGAAATGGTTGGTAAGCTGTTCAACGATCTGGGCAAGCGCTATGCCACCCGTCAGGGCGGTTACCTGCGTATCCTCAAGTGCGGCTTCCGTACTGGCGATAACGCACCTATGGCGTACGTCGAGCTGGTTGATCGTCCTGTTGGTGGCTCGGTTGAAGCTGCTGAATAAGACGAACAGTCTGTTCTTGAAAAACCGGGCTTAGGTCCGGTTTTTTTATGCCTGCTGATTAGTCAAAATCTATCAGGCAAAGAAGATTTGCCCATTAGTCGAATGAGGGTGTTTTTTGGATACTTGCTCCAAGCCGCTGAAGTCGGCGCCTACACAGCAAGCCTTACCAAGGAACATCGTCCATGAGCCAGAGCAAGATCCTCACCACCGCTAGCGGCGCACCGGTCGCCGACAATCAGAATTCCCGTTCTGCGGGGCCGCGTGGTCCCTTGCTGCTGGACGATTTCCATCTGATCGAGAAGCTTGCGCATTTCAACCGCGAGAATATTCCCGAGCGTCGTGTTCATGCAAAGGGCTCAGGCGCATACGGCACCTTTACGGTAAGCCGTGACATCTCGGAATACTCCAGTGCCAAGCTGTTCAGTACCGTAGGCAAGCAGACCGAAACCTTCCTGCGATTTTCCACAGTGGGTGGCGAGCGCGGCTCAGCCGATACCGAGCGCGATCCGCGGGGTTTCGCCCTCAAGTTCTACACCGAGGAAGGCAACTGGGACATCGTTGGCAACAACACGCCTGTGTTCTTCATTCGCGACCCGATGAAGTTTCCCGATTTCATCCACACCCAGAAGCGTTTGCCTCAAAGCAACCTCAAGAGCGCGCAGATGATGTGGGACTTCTGGTCCCATTCGCCCGAGGCGTTGCACCAGGTGACCATTCTGTTCTCGGACCGCGGCATTCCGGACGGCTATCGTCACATGCACGGCTTCGGGAGCCACACCTACAGCCTGATCAATGCCAAGGGTGAACGTCACTGGGTCAAGTGGCACTACAAGACGGCTCAGGGCATCAAGAACCTTGCTCCAGCCGACGCGGCGCGTATCGCCGGCACCGACCCGGATTACGCACAGCGCGACCTGTTCGATGCAATCGAGCGTGGGGATTTCCCCAAGTGGCGTGTATGCATGCAGATCATGAGTGAGGATCAGGCGAACCGTCACCACGAAAACCCGTTCGACGTGACCAAGACCTGGTCGCAGAAGGAGTTTCCGTTGATCGAAGTAGGTATGTTGGAGCTGAATCGTAATCCGCTTAACTATTTTGCCGAAGTAGAGCAAGCGACGTTTGGCCCGAGCAACATGGTGCCTGGCGTAGGGCTGTCGCCCGACCGTATGCTGCAAGGCCGTGTGTTCGCGTATGCCGATGCTCACCGCTATCGCGTCGGGACCAATCATCAGCAGTTGCCGGTGAATGCACCCCGCAGCCCGGTTCATTCGTACCAGCGCGACGGTTCGATGGCCTTTGGCAGCAACGGCGGCGCTGCACCTAACTACGAGCCTAACAGCTACGCCGATGCGCCCAAGCAGGCGCCTCAGTATCGCGAGCCGGCCCTGGCTCTGCACGGTGACGCGGATCGCTTCGATCATCGCGTAGACGCCGATTACTACAGCCAAGCCGGTGCTCTGTTCCGCTTGATGAGCGCCGAGCAGCAGGCGTTGCTGATCGACAACATTGCGGGTGCGATGATGGGTGTCAGCGCAGATGTGGTGGAGCGTCAGTTGCAGCACTTCTACCGTGCCGACGAAGCCTACGGTAACGGGATCGCCAAGGCATTGGGCATTCAGTTGGGCTGAACCTAAGTGATAAGAAGAACCGCCCTCATCTGGGCGGTTTTTCGCTTTATTTCGTCGCTTTTTCTCTGCTTTTTGGCGTATTTATGCACCTCAGGCCGTGACGTAACCGCGACCTTGGTTCAAACTATGCCTTTCTGCTAGGAGATATACGGCGATGCTAGGCCACCCGGACGTAATCGATTACCTCAATACTTTGCTCACAGGCGAGCTGGCTGCCCGTGATCAGTATTTCATCCACTCGCGGATGTACGAGGACTGGGGCTTCGCCAAGCTCTTCGAGCGCATCAATCATGAGATGGAAGAAGAAGCAGGTCATGCCGACGCTTTGATGCGTCGCATCCTGATGCTCGAAGGTACGCCGCGCATGCGTCCGGACGACCTTGAAGTCGGTACGGATGTACCGAGCATGATCGCCGCCGATCTGCGTCTGGAATACAAGGTGCGTGCGGCCCTGTGCAAGGGCATCGAGTTGTGCGAACGCCACAGCGATTTCGTGACTCGCGACATACTGCGGGTGCAGCTAGCGGATACCGAGGAAGATCATACGTACTGGCTGGAGAAGCAGCAGGGTTTGATCAAGTCCATTGGCTTGGAGAATTACCTGCAGTCGCAGTTCTGATCTTATCGTAGCAGTGGTTCAAGGCCAGGCAGGATACGCGGTGATTCTGCAGGGTTATGGTGCTGGCCGCCGACGCGGCTTGCGCCGCTGCTACAAGGGCGCGGGTGATTCACGGTTGCTGCTGTGAATGTTGACGCGGCTTGCGCCGCTGCTACAGGGTTGGTGTTGTGTTTGGACTGAAAAAAGCCCCGCTTGTGCGGGGCTTTTTGGTTTCAGGCTTTGTCGCGTTCGAGCAACGGTTTGAGGTAGTGACCGGTGTAGGACTGCTTCATGTCCGCAACCTGCTCCGGTGTGCCGACGGCGATGATCTGGCCGCCTTTGGAGCCGCCCTCCGGGCCCAGGTCGACCAGCCAGTCTGCAGTCTTGATGACATCGAGGTTGTGCTCGATCACCACCACGGTGTTGCCGTGGTCGCGCAGGCGATGGAGCACGTCGAGCAACTGCTGGATATCGGCGAAGTGCAAACCAGTGGTGGGTTCGTCGAGGATGTAGAGGGTCTTGCCGGTGTCGCGCTTGGACAGCTCGCGTGACAGCTTGACCCGCTGTGCTTCACCACCGGACAAGGTGGTCGCCGACTGCCCCAGCTTGATGTAGGACAGGCCTACATCCATGAGGGTCTGCAGCTTGCGCGCCAGTGCCGGTACCGCATCGAAGAACTCGCGAGCCTCCTCGATGGTCATCTCGAGGGTCTCGTGGATGTTCTTGCCCTTGTACTTGATCTCCAGGGTCTCGCGGTTGTAGCGCTTGCTCTTGCAGACGTCGCAGGGCACATAGATGTCGGGCAGAAAGTGCATCTCCACCTTGATCAAGCCGTCACCCTGGCAGGCCTCGCAGCGACCGCCCTTGACGTTGAACGAGAAACGGCCCGGGCCATAACCACGTGAGCGCGATTCCGGCACCCCAGCAAACAGTTCGCGGATCGGCGTGAACAGTCCGGTGTAGGTGGCAGGGTTCGAGCGCGGCGTGCGTCCGATCGGGCTCTGGTCGATGTCGACCACTTTATCCAGGTGCTGCAAGCCATTGATGCTGTCATGCGCCGAGGCTTCCAGCGTGGTTGCACCATTGAGGGCGGTGGCGCTGAGCGGGAACAGGGTATTGTTGATCAGGGTCGACTTGCCCGAGCCGGAAACGCCGGTGACGCAGGTCAGCAAGCCGATCGGGATCTCCAGATCGACATTGCGCAGATTGTTGCCGCGAGCGCCCTTGAGCGTCAGGGAAAGCTTCTTGTTGCGCGGCGTGCGCTTGGCTGGCACGGCGATCTTCACGCGGCCGGAGAGGTACTTGCCGGTCAGCGAGTCGGGATGGTCCATGACCTCCTGCGCGGTGCCCTGGGCGACGATATGGCCGCCATGCACGCCGGCGCCTGGGCCGATGTCCACCACGTAGTCGGCAAGGCGGATGGCATCTTCGTCATGCTCGACGACTATGACGGTATTGCCGATGTCGCGCAGGTGCTTGAGGGTGCCCAGCAACCGATCGTTGTCCCGCTGGTGCAGGCCGATGGAGGGCTCGTCGAGGATGTACATGACCCCGACCAGGCCCGCGCCGATCTGGCTGGCCAGGCGGATACGCTGGGCTTCGCCGCCGGACAGCGTGTCGGCACTGCGGTCCAGGGTCAGGTAGTCCAGGCCGACGTTGACCAGAAACTGCAGGCGCTCGCGGATTTCCTTGAGGATCTTGTCGGCAATTTCGCCCTTGCGTCCGGTCAGGGCCAGCGTGCCGAAGTACTCGGTGGCGTCGCCGATCGGCAGGCCGGTGACGGCGGGCAGGGTTTTCTCGCCTACCCATACATGCCGAGCCTCGCGGCGCAGACGCGTGCCGCGGCAGTCCGGGCAGGGCTGGGTGCTGAGGAACTTGGCGAGTTCTTCACGGACGCTGGCCGATTCGGTTTCGCGGTAGCGGCGTTCGAGGTTGGGCACGATGCCTTCGAACGGGTGCGAACGTTTGACGATATCGCCGCGGTCATTCAGGTAGCGGAAGTCGACGTTGTGAGTGCCGCTGCCGGTGAGGATGACTTTCTGCTGGTCGGCCGGCAGCTCGTTGAACGGCACGTCCAGGCTGAACTGATAATGGCTGGCGAGCGAACCGAGCATCTGGAAATAGTAGACGTTGCGCCGGTCCCAGCCGCGGATCGCGCCCTCGGCCAGGGTCAATTCGCCATTCACCAAGCGCTTGTTGTCGAAAAACTGTTTCACGCCCAGGCCATCGCAGGTCGGGCAGGCGCCGGCCGGGTTGTTGAAGGAGAACAGCTTGGGTTCCAGTTCGCTGATCGCGTGGCCGCAGATCGGGCAGGCAAAGCGTGCAGAGAAGATGATCTCTTCGAACGGCTCGTCGTCCATCGACGCCACCAGGGCGATGCCATCGGCCAGCTTCAACGCCGTCTCGAACGATTCGGCCAGACGCTGTTGCAGGTCGGCACGGACCTTGAAGCGGTCCACCACCACTTCGATGGTGTGCTTCTTCTGCTTGTCGAGCTTGGGCAGCTCGTCCATTTCGTAGAGCTTGCCGTTGATGCGCGCACGGACGAAACCCTGGGCGCGCAGCTCTTCGAAAATGGCCAGGTGCTCGCCTTTGCGTTCGCGGATGACCGGGGCCAGCAGCATGAGGCGGGCGCCTTCGGGCTGCGCCAGGACGAGGTCGACCATCTGGCTGACGGTCTGGGCCTCCAGCGGGATGTCGTGATCCGGGCAGCGCGGCGTGCCCACGCGGGCGTACAGCAGACGCAGGTAGTCGTAGATCTCGGTAATGGTGCCGACGGTGGAGCGCGGGTTGTGCGATGTCGACTTCTGCTCGATGGAAATGGCCGGCGACAGACCTTCGATGGTGTCGACGTCGGGCTTTTCCATCATCGACAGGAATTGCCGGGCATAGGCCGACAGCGATTCGACGTAGCGGCGTTGGCCTTCGGCGTAGAGGGTGTCGAAAGCCAGGGAGGATTTGCCTGAACCCGACAGCCCGGTGATGACGATCAGTTTGTCACGGGGCAGGGTCAGGTCGATGTTTTTCAAATTGTGGGTTCGAGCCCCACGTACCAGAATCTTGTCCAAGGCGGCCTCGCGCGGCGGGCGTAAACAGGTGAGTATACGGGGCTTGTCAATGGCACGGCACGGTGAGTGCGCGCAAAGATGAAGAAGGCGCGTCATAGCGTCGCCGTCTGTGCCGTTACTGGGTGGGACTGGTAGAATCGTCACCGGTTCACACGAGGTTTATCCATGCACGATCCCCACAGCGAACGCATGAGCAGCGGTGAAACCCGCGCAGCCAGCGGGTTGGCCCTGGTGTTCGCTTTCCGCATGCTGGGCATGTTCATGGTCCTGCCAGTGCTGGCGACCTATGGCATGGACCTGGCGGGCGCCACCCCGGCCCTGATCGGTCTGGCGATCGGCGCCTATGGCCTGACCCAGGCATTCCTGCAGATCCCTTTCGGGGTCATCTCCGACCGGATCGGCCGTCGTCCGGTGATCTACGGCGGCCTGGTGATCTTCGCCATCGGCAGCGTGGTCGCGGCCCAGTCCGACTCCATCTGGGGTGTGATCGCTGGACGCGTTCTGCAGGGCGCCGGGGCGATATCGGCAGCGGTCATGGCCCTGCTATCGGACCTGACCCGCGAACAGAACCGCACCAAGGCGATGGCCATGATCGGCATGAGCATTGGCGTGTCGTTCGCGGTGGCGATGGTGGTCGGGCCACTGCTGACCCGCGCCTTCGGCCTGCATGGCCTGTTCCTGGCGACCGGCGGGCTGGCGTTGGTTGGCATCGCGCTGGTGGCCTTCGTGGTGCCCAAGGCGACGGCACATACCCTTCATCGTGAGTCGGGCGTGACCCGCAGCGAGATGCTGGCCACCCTCAAGCACCCCGATCTGCTGCGCCTGGACCTCGGCATTTTCGTGCTTCACTCGATCCTGATGGCAAGCTTCGTCGCCTTGCCACTGGCATTGGTGGAGCGCGCCGGGTTGCCCAAGGAGCAGCATTGGTGGGTGTACCTGACCGCCCTGGTCGTATCTTTTTTCGCAATGATTCCGTTCATCATCTACGGCGAAAAGAAGCGCAAGATGAAGCGTGTTCTGCTGGGCGCGGTGGCGACCTTGATGCTGGTGGAGGTGTTCTTCTGGGCGTTCGGCGACAGCCTGAGGGCGCTGGTCATTGGCACGGTGGTGTTCTTCACGGCGTTCAACCTGCTGGAGGCGTCGCTGCCTTCGTTGATCAGCAAGGTTTCGCCAGCCGGCGGCAAGGGCACGGCCATGGGGGTGTATTCCACCAGCCAGTTCCTGGGGTCGGCCATGGGTGGCATCCTTGGTGGTTGGTTGTTTCAGCAGGGTGGCCTGGGTGTGGTCTTCATCGGATGCGCGGCGCTGTGCGCCCTGTGGCTGGCCATAGCTGTTACTATGCGCGAACCACCCTACGTGACCAGTCTGCGCTTGCCGCTTTCGCCCCAAGCGATGCGCGAGACGGGATTGGCCGAGCGGTTGAAAGCCGTGCCCGGTGTAACAGATGCGGTGGTGGTGGCAGAAGAGGCCGCCATCTATATCAAATTGGACAAAGAAATTTTGGATCGCACCGCCCTCGAGCGCCTGGTCAACCCAGCGCCGACAGCGTGCGAAGCCTAGGAGAACGTTATGGCCCGTGGGGTTAACAAAGTCATTCTGGTGGGTACTTGCGGTCAGGATCCTGAGGTCCGTTTCCTGCCCAACGGCAATGCGGTCACCAACCTGAGCCTGGCCACCAGCGAGCAGTGGACTGACAAGCAGAGCGGCCAGAAGGTCGAGCGTACCGAGTGGCACCGTGTGTCGATGTTCGGCAAGGTTGCGGAGATCGCCGGTGAGTACCTGCGCAAGGGCTCGCAGGTGTACATCGAAGGCAAGCTGCAGACCCGCGAGTGGGAAAAGGACGGTATCAAGCGCTACACCACCGAGATCATCGTCGACATGCAGGGCACCATGCAGCTGTTGGGCGGCCGTCCACAGAACAACGACCAGCAGGGCGGCGGTGGCAACAACTACCAGCAGTCGGCACCGGCTCCGCGTCAGCAGGCGCCGCGCCCGCAGCAGTCGGCGCCGCAGCAGCGTTCGGCTCCGCCTGCGCAGCAGCAGCCAGCACAGCAGCCGGCTCCGGACTTTGACAGCTTTGATGATGATATTCCGTTCTAGGGTATATCTGCACCGCCCGTATGAAATGAAAAAGCCCCGCTGCCAACCGGCACCGGGGCTTTTTGCCGCTCGCCAAAAAGCAGGCGAGGGTGCTGCTTCGAGCAGGCCTCATAAAGCGGCTTTGACGCCAGTTTTTCAGCTGTTTTCACAGCGGCAAAATATAAATATATGCATCGCGTATTACCTTGCCCTGGCCCCGCCGCTTCACTAAGATTTTTCCAACTTCGCGGCCCTGTTGCCCACGCTTCGTTACCTGGAGCGCACTGCCTGCAGCCGATACACCCTTCGAACGGAATCACGTCATGGCTTCAGGTCAACGCTTTCACGCGCTCGACAGTCTTCGCGGTATCTGCGCGTTGGCCGTTGTGCTGTATCACCTGCACGTGGTCGGCAGTGTGACGGAGCTGGCGTTCTTTCGCAGTGCCGATTTGTTCGTGGATTTCTTCTTCGTGCTCAGCGGCTTCGTGATCACCCATGCCTACGGCGCGCGGCACGATCTGGACTTGCGTCGATTCTTCATTCTGCGCACCTTTCGTCTGGCGCCCTTGCATGTCTGTTTGCTGGGCGTGTTCATCGTCTTCGAGTTCGTGAAGTGGGGCGCCGCGCAGCAGGGGGTCAACTTCAACAAGGAGCCGTTCACCGGTATGTATGCGCCTTCGCAGATCGTGCCCAACTTGCTGTTGATCCAGGCGTGGACGCCGTGGACCGAGAACATGTCGTTCAACTATCCGTCCTGGAGCATCAGCATCGAGTACTACATGTATTTGATTTTCGCCGCCGTGGTGCTGTGCACGTCGGCGCGTCGTCGGGTGCTGGCCTGGGCAGGCATCGTCATGGGTGCTGCGGCGTTGTTGTACAGCGGGGCAGGGCCGTTCACCGCGCTGGCCTACAAGGGGCTGGCGTGCTTCTTCGCCGGGGCGCTGTGCTACAAGGCCTTCGAGGCACTGCGCCGACGGGTGCAGCCGGGGTTCGCAATGGCTTCGCTGCTCGAAGTCGTGGCGGGCGGATCTATTGTCTGGGTGCTCAGCAGTGACGAGCCGAACAAGGCCATGCTGGCCAGCGCTCTGTTCTGCCTGACGGTGACCTTGTATGCGTTCGATGCCGGGGTCGTTTCCAACGTGCTGAAGACGCGTGTGTTCGAGCTGCTGGGGCGACTGTCCTACTCGATCTACCTGACCCATGTGATCATTTTGAGTGTGTTGATCCTGCTGTTCATGGTGTTGGAGAAGAAGACCGGCTTGCCGCTGGCGCCGGTGTTCGGAGATTTCCGTTATCTGGACAGCGGTTATCCGTGGCTGAACAATCTGCTCGTGGGCCTGGTATTGCTGGCCGTGATCGGGGTTTCCTTCATCACCTACCACCTGATCGAGGTCAACGGGCAGAAGTTGGGGCGTCGTTTACTGGGGCATCGATTGCCTGCGCAGGCTGTGCCGGGCTGAGGCTGCGGGGCTGCCACTAACCCCTCTTTTTGATAGCGCGTGACGTCGGCGTCAGAAAAACGCAAAATGGCTGTTCGATTCGAGTGCGGGCGAAGGTTTTGTCGTCGACCACGCGCCTGCGGTTAATCTGAACTGCCAATTTGAACGGACCTGCTGACTCTATGCGAATGCGCCTTATGCTGTTGGGCGGTGGGAATGCCCTAGGACAAGCGCTGATTCGCCTCGGAGCGGAAGAGGGCATCGGCTTCCTGGCCCCGCGGCCGCCGGAAAACGGTTGGGACGGGGCGAGCCTCACCGACCTGCTCGATGAAACCCGCCCCGATGCGCTGATCAATCTGGCGTACTACTTCGACTGGTTTCAGGCCGATGCAGTGAGCCAGGCGCGCCTGGACCAACAAGAAATCGCGGTAGAGCGCCTGGCCGAACGCTGCCAGCAGCACCAGATCGTGCTGTTGCAGCCTTCCAGCTATCGTGTGTTCGATGGCTCGCGGGCCACTGCCTACAGCGAAAAGGATGAGCCGGTGCCCCTTGGCCTGCGCGGTCAGGCGCTGTGGCGCATCGAGCAGAGCGTGCGCGCGGCCTGCCCGCGGCACGTGCTGTTGCGGTTCGGCTGGCTGCTGGACGACAGCGCCGACGGCGTGCTGGGGCGCTACCTGCAGCGCGCCGAGCTGCCGCAACCGCTGCCGCTGGCCGATGACCGGCGCGGCAATCCGACCCCGGTGGATGATGCCGCGCGGGTGATCCTCTCGGTGCTCAAGCAGCTGGACTGCGAAGCGCCGCTGTGGGGCACCTACCACTATGCCGGCAACGAGGCGACCACTGCCTTGGCCCTTGGCCAGGCGATCATCAGCGAAGCCAGGACGATGCACGCACTGGCGATCGATGCGCCCACCGCGCAGGCCCACGCCGCGCGGCCCGATGCCGGGGAAGAACCGCAGCACGCCGTGCTGGCCTGCAAGAAAATCCTGCACACCTTCGGTATCAAGCCGCGCGCCTGGCGTTCGGGGCTGCCGAGCCTTCTGGACAGATACTACCGACATGGCTGATACACCCATTCTGATCACCGGCGGTGCCGGTTTCATTGGCTCCCATCTGGTCGATGCGTTGCTGGCCGAAGGTCACTCGGTGCGGGTGCTCGACGACTTGTCCACAGGCAAGCGCAGCAACCTGCCGATGGAAAACCCCAGGCTGGAGCTGATCGAAGGCGATGTCGCCGACGCACGCCTGTTGGCACAGGTGGTAGGCGGCTGCAAAGCGGTGGTGCACCTGGCCGCGGTCGCTTCGGTGCAGGCTTCCGTGGACGATCCGGTGAAGACTCACCAGAGCAACTTCATCGGTACCTTGAACCTGTGCGAAGCGATGCGTCTGGCGGGGGTCAAGCGTGTGCTGTTCGCTTCCAGTGCCGCGGTGTATGGCAACAATGGCGAAGGTGAGGCGGTCGGCGAGAACACACCCAAGGCACCTTTGACGCCCTATGCATCGGACAAGCTGGCCAGTGAGTACTATCTGGACTTCTACCACCGCGAGCATGGGCTGGAGCCGGTGGTGTTTCGCTTCTTCAATATCTACGGGCCGAGGCAGGATCCGTCCTCGCCGTATTCGGGCGTCATCAGTATTTTCAGCGAGCGCGCCCAGCGTGGGCAGCCGATCAGCCTGTTCGGCGATGGCGAACAGACCCGTGACTTCTTCTATGTCGGTGACCTGGTGACCTTGCTGATGCAGGGGTTGCAGCAGGCCACCGTGCAACCGGGGCCGGTGAACGTAGGGCTGAACCAGGCGACGTCGCTCAATCAGCTGCTGGCGGGGCTGGGCGCAGTGCTGGGCGGTTTGCCGGCGGTGAGCCACGGCCCGGCGCGTGCGGGCGATATCCGTCACTCGCGCGCCGATAACGCCTTGCTGCTGGAACGCTTCGAACTGGGCCCGGTGACGCCGCTGGAAGAAGGGTTGCGGCGCCTCCTGGCACCGTAACCGCCCACTGTCGCCAGCCCGTTGCCGCACCGATGGGGCAGGGCTGGCGGCAGGATCGTTGCCTAGAACTTGTAGCCCACACCCACCATGTACACCCACGGATCGACTTCCAGGTCGACTTTGGTGCGGCCGACGCCTAGCGCCGTGGGGCCGTCGACGCTGGCCTTGGTGTCGATGTCGACGTACCAGACCGACGCGTTGAGCATCATGTGCTCGCCCAACATGTAGTCGAAACCCAATTGCCCGGCAATGCCCACCGAGTCCTGGATCTTCAGGTTGTCGAAGCCCTGCTGCTTGCGCGCGCCACTCAGGTCTTCGTCGTAGAACAGGGTGTAGTTGATGCCGACGCCGGCGTACGGCTGGAAGCGCGACGTTGGCGCCAATGGGTAGTACTGCAATGACAAGGTGGGAGGCAGTTGCTTGACGTCTGCCAGCTTGCCGTCGAGCCCGCCGATACCGGTGGCGGCGCTGATTCCGCGCACGCCTACGGTGTGCTGGAATGGAGTGGCCGCCAGCAGCTCGATGCCGACGTGGTCGGTGAGCATGTAGGCGAAGGCCAGGCCCAGCTGCGTGTCGCTGTCGAGGGTGGCCTTGGTGCCTGCGATCTTGGCGCCGTCCAGCTTGAGCTGGCCGCTGTCTTCATTGGGCGCGGTGGTGGCGGCGCCGGCGCGAATGATCATGTCGCCGGCCTGGTGGGCCTGGGCCTGTGAGGTTGCCAGCGCCAGGGCAATCAGTGAGGCGCCGAGCAAGGACTTGTTCATGGGGGCTCCATTGGGGAATGCGAAGGACATTCGCCCAATGGTAGTCAGTGCGTCGCTGCGGTTTTTTGATCTGGCTCAATGAAAAGTCATTGGCTCAGTCGGGAAGTTCGTAGGCATAGATCTTCGCCGCAGCCATCTGGTAGCCGGCCTGGGCCAGGTCGCTGGTGCTGGCCTTGACCTGCATCGGTCCCTCGATCCAGTAGGGCTGGTAGAGCTCCTCGACCTTGACCCCGACGGCGCTGGTGACGTGCACGATCTGGTTGGACGGCGGCGGCGGTACATGGATGCAGGCGCCGAAATAGGGCACCAGGAGAAACTCGGTGGTTCGACCGGCCTCGTTGACCTCCAGCGGCACGATGTAGCCGGGGATGCGCAGCTGCTGGCCGTCCAGTGCCTGGACCACGGGTGCATCGGGCGCCTGCTGGTGGACGGCAGGCGCTGCTTCGACCAAGGTCGTGCCGATGTCCGCCAGATCGTGCATTGGCGTCATCTGCGGGGTCAGCTTGGGCGCATCCGGCGGGATAAGCGCCTCCCAGCTGACTTCCTTGAGCTCGGCTGCGGACAGCGACATGCTGGTCAGCAGCAACAGGGCCATTACCGCGCGCAACATAGGCGAAATCCTCACAGGTGGATCGACAGGCCGTCGGCCAGAGATTGCCGGTAGGCGCGCCAGGCCGGGATCGCGCCCATGACCACTGCGGCCGCGAGAATGATCCCCAGCAGCGACCACTCATAGGCGCTGGGCAGGCTCAGCGGCAGATACAGGCCGTAGTTAGACTGCACGTAGCCCTGCGCGCAGGCAATGCCCAGGTACAACAATGCCATGCCCGCGAGGATTCCGACCAGTGCCAGGGCGAAGGCTTCGAGAATCAGCAGGCCGGCGATGTGCCAGGGACGAGCGCCGACCGAGCGCAGGATGGCCATCTCGCGACGGCGTTCGTTGAGGCTGGTGACGATGGCCGTGAGCATGCCGATCAGGCCGGTCAGCACGACGAATACGGAGATCACGAACAACGCCTGTTCTGCGGTGCCCATCAGGCTCCACAGCTCCTGCAGGGCCACGCCGGGCAGGATCGCCATCAACGGTTCGCCGCGAAAGTCGTTGATGTCGCGTTGCAAGGCGAAGGTGGCGATCTTGCTGTTCAGGCCGACCATGAACGCGGTGATGGCGCTGGGTGTGAGGTCCATGTTGCGCGCCTGGTCGGCGCTGATGCGTCCGGCGCCGCGCGCCGGGACGCCATTCTTCCAGTCGACATGGATGGCTTCCATGCCGCCCAGGCTGATGTGCAGCGTGCGATCGACCGGCGTACCGGTGCGGGCGAGGATGCCGACGACGGTGAACGGCTTGTCGTCGTGCTTGACCAGGCTGATTGCCGCCACGCCGTGGGCCAGCACCAGTTTGTCGCCGAGCTTGTAATGCAGGGCATCGGCGACCTGCGCGCCAAGCACCACCTCGAACGGGTCGGTCTGGAAGGCACGGCCCTGGACCACCTGCAGCGACTGCCGGCGGCCGTACTGATAGTGTTCGAAATAGCTCTGGTTGGTGCCCATGACCCGGTAGCCGCGGTGCGAGTCACCCAGCGAGATGGGGATGGCCCACTTGACCTGCGGGTTGTTGGCGTAATGCTCGAAACTGTCCCAGCGGATGTTGTTGGTCGCGTTGCCGATGCGGAACACCGAGTAAAGCAGCAGGTTGACCGAGCCGGAGCGGGCGCCGACGATCAGGTCGGTACCGCTGACCGTGCTGGCGAAGCTGGCACGGGCTTCGTGGCGCACACGTTCCACGGCCAGCAGCAGGCACACCGACAGGGCAATGGCGAAGGCGGTCAGGAACGCGGTGAAGCGGCGGTTGGCCAGGCTGGCCAGGGCAAGACGAAGCAGGTACATCAAGACACCTCGGGTGAGGCAGGGCGTGCTGCGTGATTGAGTTCGGCCAGGGACAGGTGGCGGTCGAACAGAGGCGCCAGGCTTTGATCGTGACTGACGAACAGCAGGCTCGAGCCAGCGGCGCGACATTCGGCGAACAGCAGTTGGATGAAGGCTTCACGGGCGTCGCTGTCCAACGCCGAGGTCGGCTCGTCGGCGATCACCAGTTCGGGCTGGCCGATCAGCGCGCGCGCAGCCGCCACGCGTTGCTGCTGACCGATGGAGAGGGTGTCGGCACGGCGTTGGAGCAGGGCCGGATCGGTCAGGCCAAGGTGTGCCAGCAGTTGCGTGGCCGCCTGGGCAACACTGCCATGGCGCTGCACGGCGCGAGCGGTGCGGCGGCGGGAGAAGCGGCAGGGCAGCTCCACGTTCTCACGCACCGACAGGAACGGCAGCAGGTTGAATTGCTGGAAGATGTAGCCCGTGTGTTCGACGCGAAACCGGTCACGGGCGGCAAAGCTCAACTCGCTCAGGTTCTGCCCGAGCAAGTGAACGCTGCCATGCTGCGGCGTGTGCACGCCGCCGAGCAGGCCCAGCAGGGTGGTCTTGCCACTGCCGCTGGGGCCCTTCAGGAACAGGGTTTCCCCACGCTCCAGACGGAACGCGGGAATGTCCAGCAACATCGCTTGGCCAGGCCAGGCAAAGCCCAGTTCGGCCAGCTCGATCAATGCATCGCTCATGGGTCAGAATTTCAGGCTGCTTTGCTTGGGGGTGAGGTCCGTACCCTGCTGGCCGGACGGGCCGATCAGTTGTACCTGAATTTTCTGGGTGGCGGGGAAGGTGCTGAACAAGCGCGCCAGGTCCAGGTGTTCCAGGGCCTTTGGCGACGCGCAGGTGAAGTGGTAGTGCGCATGAATCTCGCTGTGCTCGTGGTGATGCTCTTCACCTTGCTTGGTTTCTGCGGCGTCGTGCTCGTGGGCAGGCTTGTCGCCGAACAACGGGCTTTCCAGCTTCTGCTCGGCGACTTTGCAATTGGCTGCGGCGGGCAGGCCGAACAGGGCCAGGGGTTGCTCGAGGGTCTTGCGTGCCGCGGCGACCTTGGCCTTGTCGGCATCGCTGCTGGCGGCATGCTCGAAGCCCACCAGGTTCATGGCCGGGCTTTGCAGTTCCAGTTCGAGGGATTGGCCATCCAGGGCGGCGTCCAATCGTGCCACGCCGTGTTCGTGGGCGCCGAGGCTGCCGTGCTCATGCTCATGCTCGTGGCCCTCCTCGTGGGCATGGGCGACGAAGGGCAGCAGAGCGAAGGGCAGGGCAAGCATGAGACGGCGCATTGGGGAATCTCGTGAGCGATATGGAAACGCAATGTTATAACAAATTTACATTGGGTTGCCATGTGTCTGTAAAGATTCATGTTCGGTTCAGGCAATGCGTGCAGAGGGCTTGAAGTCGAAGCCGGGATTGCTTCACCCGCGAGGCGCTGCTACAACGAGGCCTCGTTATGGAAGGGCATCCGCATGATCAGAATCAAAGGCACCGTAGGCAACCTGCCGGTGGACCTGGCCATAGACATGGACGCTGAGGACTGGGCGCACCTGACCGGTCCCTTCGCGACAGCATCCGAAAACGCGACAACGGCGGCAACGCCGCCTGCGCAGAGCAAGGCCAGGGCCGAGGACAACGGCGTGTGGCGCAGCGTGCTGTTGCTGCTGGAACAGGCAGGAAGGATAGAGGGCCCGGCGTTGCTGGATCAGGTACAGGGACTGGTGGGGGACGTGGCGGCTGGCAAGCGAATGCTGGTGCGCTTGCGCCATTGCCCGCAGGTGAGAGTAGAAGCCGGCGCGGATGCGCCGGTCTATTGCTGGGTAGGCTAGCCAAAAGCACGGCGTGCCCGGCAGTCCGTCAGTACAGCGCGGCGAACAGCTTGCGGCGGTAGCTGGTCACCAGCGGGTGGTCGTTGCCGAGCAGTTCGAACACCTGCAGCAACGTCTTGTGCGGCAGCCCTTCGCTGTAACTGCGATTGCGCGTGAACAGCTGTAACAGGCCGTAGAGCGCTGCTTCGTAATGCTGGCGCGACAGCTGCTGGACGCACAGCTGATACGCCGCTTCGTCGTCGCCAGGGTCGCGGGCCAGGCGCGCCTTGAGGTCGGCTGCATCGGGCAGGGCCGCCGCCTGACGCAGGAAGGTCAGTTGCGCCTTGGCCCCGGCCAACGCAGCCTTGTGCTCGTCACCACCGACGGCATCGAGTACCTGTTGCGCTTCGTCCAGCTCGCCGCGCTCGGCCAGGCAGCGGGCGAACAGGATCAGCGCGCCAGGGTTGGCATTGTCTTCGGCCAGCAGCCCCTTCAAGGTCTGCTCGGCTTCGCCGAAGCGGCTCTCGCTGAACAGGGCCTGTGCCAGTTCCAGTGGATCGGCCGCCGCCGGCGGTGGCATCTGCACATGCGGTTCGAGCAGGGCGCGGATGGCCGACTCAGGTTGTGCGCCAGCGAAGCCATCCACCGGTTGACCATCCTTGAACAACACCACGGTGGGCAGGCTGCGAATGCCGAAGCGGCCGACGATGTCGGGTTCGGCGTCGCAGTCGACCTTGGCCAGAATCAGCTCGCCTGCGTAGCCCTCGGCAATCTGTTGCAGCAAAGGCATCAGCACTTTGCAGGGGGCGCACCACTCGGCCCAGAAATCCACCAGCACGGGTTTGATGTAGGAGTTCTGGATGACGGCCTGATCGAAATCGGCTGTGGTCACGTCGAAGATATACGGGGTTTCTTGACTCATGTGAATCTCGCGGATCTGCGGTTCGGTGGACTATAAGGGATTCGAATCGGGCCCACCACCGCCGCTCGTTTGGGTGGTGGGCGTTGCCCGAGCGTTTCAGGGGGCCTTGATCATTTCCAGGTTGCCCAGCAGCTGGGTGGTGGGCTGGTTGATCTGCACGGCAGGCAGGTGCAGGATCAACTGCCCCGACTGACTGGCGCGGGCGCGCAGCTCGACCCGCGAACCGGCCGGGAAGGCTTCGGCGGCAAAGCGCAGCTGGAAGGGCAGGGGTTGGCCGGTGCCCCGCTGCTTGGCGCTGGCCAGCAGTTTCTGCGGACGCGCCCGGGAATCGATCACCAGCAGGGCCATCTCGACTTCGGCGCCGGTAGGTACGCCGAGCAGGTTGCCGCTGAGCTGGCGCTGGTAGGCCGGCAACGGCCCCAGTTCCACGGGCGCCTTGATGACGGGCGCTGCCGTCGGCGGCGGGGTAGCGCTGGCCACGGGCTTGGGCGCATCGCTGCTGCAGGCGGCGAGCAGGCTGAAGAGAGCGAGCAGAACGAGCGACTTGGACGGCATTTCGAAACCCAACGAAAGTAGAGCCGTCTGTATACCGCAAAGCCCCGGGCTTGTCTTGCCAGTGGGATGCGCTACCATGGCCCTCCCTTTTTTTGTTGCCTGCCACCATGCACTGTCCCTTCTGCGGTGCCAACGACACCAAGGTCATCGACTCACGACTGGTCGCCGAGGGCGAGCAAGTACGCCGGCGCCGTGAGTGCCTGGCTTGCGGTGAGCGTTTCACCACCTTCGAAACCGCCGAACTGGTGCTCCCGCGACTGATCAAGCAAGACGGCAGCCGCCAGCCTTTCGACGAAGAAAAACTGCGCGCGGGCATGCAGCGAGCGCTGGAAAAACGCCCTGTCAGTGTCGAGCGCCTCGAGGCGGCGCTGGTGCATATCAAGCATCAGTTGCGCGCCACGGGCGAACGCGAGGTCAAGTCGCTGGTCGTCGGCGAGTGGGTCATGACCGAGCTGCAAAAGCTCGATGAAGTGGCCTACATCCGTTTTGCTTCGGTGTACCGGCGCTTCCAGGACCTGGACGAGTTTCGCGAGGAAATCGACCGCCTGGCGCGCGAGCCGGCCAAGGAATGATGAGCATGCCCGACCCGACGGCCAGTGATACCCGGCACATGGCCCGCGCGTTGGAGTTGGCGCGCAAAGGCGTGTATTCCACTCATCCCAACCCGCGCGTGGGTTGCGTGATCGTGCGTGACGGTGAAACGGTCGGCGAAGGTTGGCACGTCCAGGCCGGCGGCCCCCATGCCGAGGTGCACGCTCTGCGCCAGGCCGGCACCCGCGCGCGGGGCGCCACGGCCTATGTAACGCTCGAGCCGTGCAGCCACTACGGGCGTACGCCGCCATGCGCCGAGGCGTTGGTCGAAGCCGGCGTGGCGCGGGTGGTGGTGGCCATGCAGGACCCCAATCCGCAGGTGGCCGGGCAGGGCCTGGAGCGCCTGCGACAAGCGGGCATCGCCGTTACGTGCCCGCTGCTTGCCGCCGAGGCCCGGGCACTGAACCCCGGATTTCTCAAACGCATGGAACACGGCCAGCCCTACGTTCGGGTAAAACTGGCCATGAGTTTGGACGGGCGCACGGCCATGGCCAGCGGCGAGAGCCAGTGGATCACCGGGCCTGCCGCGCGTTCGGCAGTGCAGCGCCTGCGGGCGCAATCCAGCGCCGTACTGACCGGCGCCGACAGCGTGATTGCCGACGGTGCGCGGATGACCGTGCGCGCCAGCGAGTTGGGGCTGGATGCCGAGGCTACCGAGCTGGCAACGCGCCGCGTGCCATTGCGCATTCTGATCGACGGCCGCCTGCGGGTGCCGCTGGATGCGCCGTTCTTCCTGGCCGGGCCGGCGCTGGTCGTGACCTGCGCAGACGCAACGGATCACCCCGAATACGTTCAGGCCGGTCACGAACTGCTGAGCCTGCCGGGCAGGGATGGGCGAGTCGATCTGCCGGCTCTGTGCGGCGAGTTGGCGCGCCGAGGCCTCAACGAAGTCCTGGTGGAAGCCGGAGCGAGCCTGGCAGGGGCCTTCGCCCGCCAAGGCCTGGTGGACGAGTATCAGATATTCATTGCCGCCAAGTTCATGGGCTCCACGGCGCGGCCGTTGCTCGACTGGCCACTGACGCACATGAGCGAATCGGCGCCTTTGCAGATCATCGACATGACGGCGGTGGGCGACGACTGGCGCGTGATCGCCGTCCCGACCCTTGCGCTACAGCCCGCTACGGCCCCGGCAAAGCGCGTATAATTTCCGGCTTGCGCCTGGCGCCAGCCTTGTTCTCGAGGAGGACTCATGTTCACCGGCATCATCGAATCCATCGGCAGCATCCGTGCGTTGACCCCCAAGGGCGGTGACGTGCGCGTACACGTCGACACCGGCAAGCTCGACCTGGGCGATGTCAAACTCGGCGACAGCATTGCCATCAATGGCGTCTGCCTCACGGCCGTCGAACTGCCGGGCAACGGCTTCGTCGCCGACGTCAGCCGCGAAACCCTGGACTGCACCGCTTTCCACCAGCTCAAGAACGGCAGCCGGGTCAACCTGGAAAAGGCCCTGACCCCCACCACGCGTCTGGGTGGGCACCTGGTCAGCGGCCATGTCGATGGCGTCGGCGAGGTGGTTTCACGCCAGGAAAACGCCCGCGCCGTGGAATTCCGTATCCGCGCGCCGAAAGAGTTGGCCAAGTACATCGCCCACAAGGGTTCGATCACCGTCGACGGCACCAGCCTGACGGTGAACGCCGTGGATGGCGCCGAGTTCGCATTGACGATCATTCCGCACACGCTGAGCGAAACCATCATGGACGACTACCGTCCAGGTCGCCTGGTCAACCTCGAGGTCGATCTGCTGGCGCGCTACCTGGAGCGTCTGCTGCTGGGCGACAAGGCCAGCGAGCCGAGCCAGGGTGCCATCAGCGAAAGCTTCCTGGCGGCCAACGGCTACCTGAAATCCTGAACAGCGCGCTGTTCTGAACACAAGGGGGTGCCGCGTGGCGCTCAACACGATCGAAGAGCTGGTGGAAGATATCCGCCAGGGCAAGATGGTCATCCTGATGGATGACGAAGACCGCGAAAACGAAGGCGACCTGATCATGGCCGCCGAATGCTGCAAGGCCGAGCACATCAACTTCATGGCCCGCCATGCGCGCGGCCTGATCTGCATGCCGATGACCCGCGAACGCTGCGAGACGCTCAAGCTGCCGCTGATGGCGCCGCGCAATGGCTCGGGCTTCGGTACCAAGTTCACCGTGTCCATCGAAGCGGCCACGGGCGTGACCACCGGCATTTCCGCCGCCGACCGTGCGCGCACGGTGCAGGCTGCAGCTGCACGCGAGGCCCGCGCCGAGGACATCGTCAGCCCTGGGCACATCTTTCCGTTGATGGCGCAGGCGGGCGGCACCCTGGCCCGCGCCGGCCATACCGAGGCCGCCTGCGACCTGGCCCGCATGGCCGGCTTCGAACCCAGCGGCGTGATCTGCGAGGTGATGAACGACGACGGCACCATGTCGCGGCGCGCCGAGCTGGAAGTGTTCGCAGCCCAACATGACATCAAGATCGGCACCATCGCCGATCTGATCCACTATCGGATGATCCATGAACGTACCGTTCAGCGGATTGCCGAGCAGCCGCTGGACAGTGAGCTGGGCCAGTTCAACCTGGTCACCTACCGTGATTCGGTGGAGGGCGACGTGCACATGGCGCTGACCCTGGGCACCGTGTCGGCGGACCAGCCGACCTTGGTACGGGTGCACAACATGGACCCGCTGCGCGACTTGCTGATGGTCA
>Ga0265798_10004065_pt1 | contig 20448 bp, 16 predicted proteins | sample P3T30metagenome_FD_192430 | JGI IMG/M metagenome (GOLD analysis project Ga0265798, IMG submission 192430) | Plant litter microbial communities from East Loma Ridge, Irvine, California - P3 T30 | ecosystem: Environmental > Terrestrial > Plant litter > Unclassified | place: USA: California... | reverse complement strand
CTCCCCCGCAGCTGAAGAAGCCCGACATGTACGAAGCGCTCCGCGACGAGGGCGCGTCGAAGGAGAAAGCCGCGCGCATCTCGAACGCCGCCGCCCAGAAGGGCAACAGCGAGAAGAAGGTGGCCGCCAAGGGCGGGAAGTCCGGTTCGTACGACGACTGGACGGTGGAGGAGCTCAAGGGACGCGCGAAGGAACTCGGCGTGACCGGCTACTCCGACCTGAAGAAGGCCGACCTGATCGAGGCGCTCCGCGAACACTGACCGTCGCGGTCAGCCGGCCTTCTTCTTCGGGGCCGCCTTCTTGTCGGAGGCGGACGAGGCGTGCTTCTTCCTCGCCGCAGAACCCGACCCTCCGGACGTCGACCGCGAGGACTCCTTCTTCGAGGGCTCCTTCTTCGCAGGCGACTTCTTCTTGGCGGGTTTCGTCGACGACGACGCCGCGGCCTTCTTGGTCGGCTTCGGATGTCCGCCCGACCGGTTCTTCTCGACCGACCGACGCAGCGCCTCCATCAGGTCGATGACCTCGCCGCCCTCGTCGTCGTCGTCCGGCTTCTCGCCGAAGGTCGCGTCGGTGTCGAGGGACTCCCCCTCCTCGAGCTTCGCGTCGATGAGCTGTCGCAACTCCTCCTGGTAGTCGTCGCTGAAGTCGGCGGGCTCGAAGTCGTCGCTCAGCGAGTCGACGAGAGACGACGACATGTCGAGCTCCTTGTCGCTGATGCGCGTCTGCTTCTCGAGCGCCGGGAACCGTGCCTCGCGCACCTCGTCGTCCCAGAGCAGGGTCTGCAGCATGAGCACGTCGCCGCGGACGCGCAGGGCGGCGAGCCGGGTCTTCTGCCGCAGGGAGAAGTGCACGATCGCGGTGCGATCGGTCTCCTCCAAGGTGCGGCGCAACAGCACGTAGGCCTTCGGCGACGTGCCGTCCGGCTCGAGGAAGTAGCTGCGGTCGAGCATGATCGGGTCGACCTGGTCGCTCGGCACGAACTCGAGCACGTCGATCTCGCGCGAGCGCTCCTCGGGCAACGACTTGAGGTCGTCGCCCGTGATGACGACGGTGCGGTCGCCGTCGTCGTACGCCTTGTCGATGTGCTCGTAGTCGACGACCTTGCCGCAGATCTCGCACTTGCGCTGGTACCGGATGCGCCCGCCGTCCGCGTCGTGGACCTGGTGCAGGGACACGTCGTGGTCCTCGGTGGCGCTGTAGAGCTTGACGGGCACGTTGACGAGCCCGAACGTGATCGCGCCCTTCCAGATCGATCGCATGACGCTCATCTTTCTCCGCGTGCGCTCCGAATGACCGCCTCCGGGGTACAGGCCCCCGAGCGAGGGAGGCGCGGTGAGGGCACCGTGGACGTCATGAGCCAATACGACAAGAAGAACCCGGTCGACCTCTACCCCGCACCGCCGTTCCCGAAGCAGGAGCAGTCGCTGCCGGGCGAGGCCTGGAAGATGGACCCGAAGCCCGACCACGGCGAGACCAGCTACGTCGGCAAGGAGCGCCTCACCGGCTTCCGCGGCATCGTCACCGGTGGCGACTCGGGCATCGGTCGCGCCGCCGCGATCGCGCTCAGCCGTGAAGGCGCCGACCTCGTGCTGAGCTACCTGCCCAGCGAGCAGAAGGACGCCGAGGAGGTGCGCGACCTGCTCGAGGGCGAGGGTCGCAAGGCCGTCCTCGTCCCCGGCGACATCTCGGACGAGCAGTACTGCAAGGACCTCGTGCAGAAGGCCGTCGACGAGCTCGGCGGGCTCGACACCCTCGTCATGGTCGCCGGCCGCATGAAGAGCAACGACGACATCCTCACGCTCACCACCGAGGACATCGACTCGACCATCAAGACCAACGTCTACTCGCTGTTCTGGCTGACCCAGGCCGCGATCCCCCACCTCGAGCCCGGCTCGTCGATCGTGACGACCGGTTCGGTGCAGGGCACGCAGCCCAGCCCCGACAAGATCGACTACGCCCTGACCAAGGGTGCGATCGGCGTCTTCACCGCGGGTCTCGCGCAGCAGCTCGCCCCCAAGGGCATCCGCGTCAACCAGGTCTCGCCCGGCCCGGTCTGGACTCCCCTGCAGCCCGGCTCCGACGACGCCGAGACGGTGTCGGAGTTCGGCGGCCAGGCGCCGTTCGGCCGCCCCGGGCAGCCCGCCGAGCTCGCGGCGGCCTACGTGCACCTGGTGAGCCCCGAGTCGAGCTACACCTCGGGCGCGACCATCACGATCGCCGGAGCGATGCCCGCGGTCTGATCCCGCGCCTCCTCGGCTTCGTCGTCCTGACGACACCACGGCCCGTCGTCCCGCTCCCGCGGGGAGGCGGGCCGTGGTCGACGCGGCGGGTTGCCGCCGTGCAGCGGGTCGGCGCGGACCCGCCGCGGACGACACGGACCCGCCGCAGCCGGGTAGAACGAACGTGAGACGGACGACACGAGGAGGCGCGCGATGGCGGGCAAGGGACGCGGCGAGACCGTCGAGGTCGGCGGGCACCGGCTGCAGCTGACGAACCTCGACAAGGTGCTCTACCCGGATGCCGGCACCACCAAGGCCGATGTCCTGGGCTACTACGCCGCCGTCGCCGAGTGGATGCTGCCGCACGTCGAGGGCCGGCCGGCGACCCGCAAGCGATGGGTGAACGGCGTCGACGGCGAGGTGTTCTTCGAGAAGAACCTGCCCGACTCGGCACCCGACTGGGTCGCCCGGCACACCATCGAACACAAGGACCACGCCAACGTCTACCCGATGGTGAACGACGTCGCGACGCTCACCTGGCTGGCTCAGGTCGCCGCGCTCGAGGTGCACGTGCCGCAGTGGCGGTTCGGCCCGAAGGGGGCGCAGCGCAACCCCGACCGGCTGGTGCTCGACCTCGACCCGGGCGAAGGCGTCGGTCTCGCCGAGTGCGTCGCCGTGGCGCAGCTGCTGAAGCCGATCGTCGAGGGCATGGGGCTCGAGCTGATGCCCGTGACGAGCGGCAGCAAGGGCGTGCACCTGTACGCCCGGCTCGACGGGAGGCAGACCAGCGCCCAGGTCGGCGAGGTCGCCCACGAGCTGGCCCGTGCGATGGAGGCCGATCACCCCGACCTCGTGCTCAGCACCATGGGCAAGGCCGACCGTCGGGGCAAGGTGCTGCTCGACTGGTCGCAGAACAACGGCAACAAGACGACGGTCGCCCCGTACTCGCTGCGCGGTCGGTCCCGGCCGACCGTCGCGATGCCTCGTACCTGGCGCGAGCTCGCGTCGAAGACACTGGCACAGCTCGAGTACACCGACGTGCTCTCGCGCCTGAAGCGCCGCGGCGACCCCCTGGCCGACGTGTCGGCGCACGTGCCGGTGCCGTCCGGCGAGCTGGGCGAGGACTTCCGCAACACCGAGGCCCCCGACCACGACCCGTCCGAGAAGGTGCGCGACCGCCTCGAGGTCTACCGCTCGAAGCGTGACGCGTCGAAGACCGCCGAACCGGTGCCCGCCGAGGCCCCGGCCTCGACCGACGGCACGAGCTTCGTCATCCAGGAGCACCACGCCAGCTCGCTGCACTGGGACTTCCGCCTCGAGCACGACGGCGTGCTGGTCAGCTGGGCGTTGCCGAAGGGCGAGCCCGACGACCCGGGCACGAACCACCTCGCCGTCCAGACCGAGGACCACCCGCTCGAGTACGGCACCTTCGAGGGCACGATCGCCAAGGGCGAGTACGGCGCCGGCGAGGTGACCATCTGGGACTCCGGCGAGTACGAGCTCGAGAAGTGGCGGGAGGGCAAGGAGGTGATCGTCGTGCTGCACGGCGAGCAGCGCGGCACCCGACGCGTCGCGCTGATCCACACCGGGCACGGCGGCGGGCGGGCCGAGTCGAACTGGCTGATCCACCGCATGAAGGACGACGCCGACGGCCACGCGCACGGCGGCCACGGCGCGGGGTCGCGTGTCGGCAAATCCTCACGCGCGTCACGCGCGACCGGCAGGTCCCCCGAGAAGTCGGGCCGCGCCTCCTCGGCTCGCGACGGGAAGCAGGAGTTCCCGGCACCCGACCCGGTCGCGCCGATGCTGGCGACGACGGGCGACGCACACGACGTGGCCGAGGGCGCGTGGGCGTTCGAGATGAAGTGGGACGGCATCCGCGCCGTGGCCGTCGTCCACGACGGCGCCGTCACGCTGACCAGCCGCAACGGCAACGACCTGACCCCGGCCTACCCCGAGCTGCAGGTGCTGGCCGAGCGGGTCGACGGCGAAGGAGGCGCGGTGCTCGACGGAGAGATCGTGGCCGTCGACGAGAAGGGTCGCCCCGACTTCGGGCTGCTCCAGACGCGCATGGGGCTGACGCGGCCGCGCGACGTGGCCCGGGTGGCGAAGGGAGCGCCGGTGAAGCTGCTGCTGTTCGACGTCATGCGGGCCGAGGGACGCTCGCTCGTCAAGGACGAGTACGACGACCGGCGCGAGGTGCTCGAGCGGATCGTCGAGAGCGGCGGGGCGATTGACGTGCCCCCGGCGTTCGACGGGGACCTGGAGGCGGCGGTCGCCACGTCGAAGCGCCTCCGGCTCGAGGGCGTGGTCGCCAAGCGGCGCGACGCGACCTACAGCGCCGGCCGCCGCTCCCGGGCCTGGATCAAGATGAAGCACCACCAGACGCAGGAGGTCGTGATAGCCGGCTGGCGCCCCGGTGCCGGTCGGCGGGCGGAAGGCGTCGGCTCGCTGCTGATGGGCGTGCCGGGCGACGACGGGCTGCAGTACGTCGGCCGGGTCGGCACCGGGTTCACCGACCGCGAGCTCGACGAGCTGCTGCCGTCGTTGCGGGCGGCCGAGCGGAAGACCAGCCCCCTGGTGGGCGTACCCGCGGTCGACGCACGGGACGCGCACTGGGTCACCCCGTCGAGGGTGGGCGAGGTGTCGATCGCCGAGTGGACCTCGACCGGACGGCTGCGGCAGCCGAGCTGGCGCGGATGGCGGCCGGACAAGTCGCCGGACGACGTCGTCCGCGAGGGGTGAGGCAGCGCACGACGCCACGAGATGGGCAGGGCGCCAGGAAAAAGCCTGGCGCTGTGACCATCACCTGGCGTCGTGACCATCGCCCGGCGTCGTCTCGTCGGGTATCGGTCGGCGCCCGGCGGGTGTTGAGTGCAGCATGAGCACACCTCCCCCGGCCCCGAGCGACGCCGCGACCCTGCGCGGGCGGCGGGTCGTGCTCGTCGTCGCCGTGCTGGCCTCGTTCGTGGCGTTCCTCGACGGGTCCATCGTCACGGTGGCCCTGCCCGCGATCGCGCGCGAACTCGGCGCCGGCACGGGAGGCAGCGGCGCGACGGCCGACGACGGCGCCGGCCTCGCCCTGCAGCAGTGGGTGGTCGACGCCTACCTGCTGACGCTCGGGTCGCTCATGCTCGTGGCGGGCTCGCTCAGCGACACGTTCGGCCGCGTGCGGGTGCTGCGCGCGGGGCTGATCGGCTTCGCCGTGACGAGCGTGCTCGCCGCCCTCGCCCCCGACCCGGGCCTGCTGATCGCCGCCCGGGCCCTGCAGGGCGTGACCGCGGCCCTCCTCGTGCCGAGCAGCCTCGCCCTCATCACCTCGACCTTCAGCGGCCCGGCGCAGGGCAAGGCCATCGGCAGCTGGACGGCCTGGACCGGCGTCGCGTTCCTGATCGGCCCGCTGACCGGCGGCGCACTCGTCGACACGCTCGGCTGGCGCTGGGTGTTCGCGGTCGTCGTCGTGCCGGTCGTCCTCACCCTCGTGCTGATGACCCGCCTGCCCGGCGACGCCCACCGAGGGCGCGACGGTGCTCCCGCGCGGGTCGACGTCGTGGGCGCCGTGCTGGCCGCGGTGGGCCTCGCCGGACCGGTCTTCGCGCTCATCGAGGGTCAGCGGGTCGGGTTCGGTGCCTGGTACGTCGTGCTGCCGCTCGTGGTCGGCCTCGCCGCGCTCGCCGCCTTCGTCTGGTGGGAGCGCCGGGCCCCGGCGCCGATGATGCCCCTCACGCTCTTCCGCACCCGGTCGTTCTCGGTCGGCAACCTGGCCACGGTCGGCATCTACGCGGCCCTCAGCCTCGGCACGTTGACCATCCCGCTGGTGGTGCAGGAGCTGGCGGGCCTGACGGCGACCCTGGCCGGGCTCGTCACCCTGCCGACGACGATCGTGTCGCTGCTGTTCTCGACCCTGTTCGGCACGCTCGCCGCCACCCACGGCCCGCGCCTGTTCATGACGGTCGGGCCGCTGATCACGGCGAGCGGGTTCCTCTGGATGCTGCTGGTCGCCGATCCGATCGACGTGTGGTGGCAGGTCGTGCCCGGCGTGGTCCTCTTCGGCTTCGGCCTGTCGGTGACCGTGGCTCCGCTCACCTCGACGGTGCTGTCGCAGATCCCGGCGGCGCAGTCGGGCATCGCCTCCGCCGTCAACAACGCGATCTCGCGCGTGGCGGGGCTCGTCGCCGTCGCGTTCCTCGGCGTCATCGCCGGAGGCGCGCTCACGGTGGGCGGGTTCCATCGCGTCGTGATCGTGGTCGCCGTGCTGCTCGGGGTGAGCGCGCTGGTGTCGTTCGTCGGTCTGCGCGACCGCACCCGCGCCTCCTGAGGGCGCGGGCGCGAGGCGGCCAGCCGGACGCGACCAGCCGGAGGCGCGGTGTCAGTGCCCGAAGCGGCGCCAGGAGGCGTCCTGCTGGGCCAGGCGTCGCAGGGCCAGCAGCAGCGGCTCGACCAACACGGTGCCGAGCACGACGTACTGCACCGCGGCGTCCACCGAATCGACCGGGATGCCCGCGATCTCGGCCTCGGCGACCTCGGCCATCGACCGCGCGTAGCCGTCGAGCGTCCCGTCGGGCAGCTCGAACCCCGCGGCCTCGAGTCCGTCGACCGCGACCTCGAGGGCGGCGAGCACGTCGGCCGACCCCGGGTCGATCGTCCACCCCCACCCGGCCACGAGCGCTTCGGCCCGCGTCAGGTCGACGCCTTCGGGGGCCGTCGTCGTGACGGCCGACTGGGCGACGCCGAGCACCTCGGCGACCGTCTCGTGCTCACCGTCGAGCTGCCCGAGGACGGCGCGCGCACCGGCGACGCTGAGCCCGCCCGCGCCGAGCAACGCCCGGACGAGCCGCAGCCGGCGCACGTGGTCGTCGCCGTACCGGGCCTGCGTGGCGCTGGTGCGCTCGCCCTCGGGCAGCAGCCCCTCGCGCAGGTAGTACTTGATCGTGGCGACCGGCACCCCGGTCGTCTCGGCGAGCTGGGAGATGCGCACGGACTGCCCCTTGACATTGGATAGCGCGACTCTCCAATATTGGAGAGCGCCACTATCCATCTAAGGAGACATCATGTCGAGAGTCAACCCGGGCCGCACCACGCACGAGCACGACGGCGAGCTCGTCGTCTTCCTGATCGGCATGACCGTCAACCGCTGGTGGCGGCCCGACCAGTGGGGGCCGGTGTTCGCGGCGATGGGACCGATGCTCACCGAGTTGTTCCGTGATCCCGAGAGCGGGCTCGCGGGCATGAGGCTGACGCTCGGACGTGGCGGGCCGGTGCTGGTTCAGTACTGGACCTCGCTCGAGAAGCTCTACGCCTATGCCAGCTCGCCGCAGCAGGCGCACCGGCCGGCCTGGACGGCGTTCAACCGTCGGGCACGCAAGGCCCCCGGGGCCGTCGGCATCTGGCACGAGACCTTCGTGGTCGAGCGCGCCGAGAGCATGTACGTCGGCACGGCGCCGGCGGGGCTGGCCCGGGCGACCAGGTCGGTGCCGGTCGGTCCGCGCAGCGACACCGCCCGGGCCCGAGCAGCGAGCGGCCGGACCCCCGGCACCGCGTCGGCCTGACGGGTCCGCCGTCGAGCCCCGGAGCCACCCATTGCCCCTGAGTCGCCTGTGACCCTACGATGAGCCAGACGTGAGCCGCCCTCGTTCGGGGGTGGCTCCAGCTCTGTCGTGAGACAGCCGTGATTACAAGGGAGTAATCGTGTCCGCTGCCCCTGCCCGCTCCTCCTCGACCCCCCGGTCGCGAGTCCCGCGCCGTCCGCGCCGCGGTCTCGCGCTCGCCGCCGGGACCGCCGCCGCGGCCCTGCTGCTCAGCGGCCTGCCCGCGATCGCCGCGCAGGCCGCGCCGGTCGACCTCGCCCGCTTCGGCACGGTGACCGCCTCGGCGAGCCAGGCCGACGGAGACGGCACGTTCCCCGCCGAGGCCCTGATCGACGGCGACCCGGCGACCCGCTGGGCCAGCGGCAACGGCCCCGACGAGGACGTCGAGTTCACCGCGTCGGTGATCGTCGACCTCGGCGGCACCGCCCGCGTCGACGCGATCGGCCTCGACTGGGAGTCCTCGTACGCGACCGACTACACGGTCGACGTCACGTCGGGCGATCCGACCCTGCCCGCGAGCTGGACCACGGCGCAGACCGTCACGAGCGACGGCGGGCGCGACGACGTCACGCTGTCCACCCCGACCGACGCCCGCTACGTCCGGGTCAGCATGCTGCAGCGCTCGGCGGCGACCTGGGACCCGGCCCGCCCCCACTTCTACGGCTACTCGGCCTTCGGCCTGCAGGTCTTCGGTGAGGCCGAGACCCGCTCGGTCACCTTCGATCGGTCGACCGCGACCGTCGCGGCCGGCCAGACCCTGACCGCCGGCCTCAGCCTGACCGGTCCGAGCGACGAGCCGGTCACGGTCCGCGTGCGCTCCACCGGCGGCACGGCCACGGCGGGCACCGACTACGCGGCCCTCGACGAGACCGTCACCTTCGCACCCGGCGAGACCAGCGCCTCCGTGGACCTCGTCACGACCTCGACGGGCGCCCTCACGCCTCGCAAGTCCGTCGAGCTGACGGCGTCCGAGCCGAGCGACCCGACCGTCGTCGGCACGCGCGCCACCCTCACCGTGACGCTCACCCCGACGGGTGCCCTGCCGAACGTCGGCGCGACCACGGTGCTCGACGACTTCGAGGGCGGCGTGCCGAGCGGTTACTTCGGCTGGGGCCAGAGCCCCGCCGTCACCCCGGTGCTCGACACCGTGGAGGCGCAGCGCGAGGGATCGACGGGCGACCAGGCCCTGCGCGCCACCGTCGCCGGCCCGACCACCGCCGAGAGCTGGTTCGGGTTCTCGCACGACGTCCCCGCCACCGACTGGAGCGACCACGACGGCTTCTCGTTCTGGTTCAAGGGAGCCGCCTCGGGCCTGCCCCTCCGCTACGAGCTGAAGAACGGCGACGGCGCCCTCTTCGAGCAGACCGTCGTCGACGACAGCACCGACTGGAAGCAGGTCAGCGTCCTGTTCGCCGACCTGCGACAGAAGGGCCAGCCGTCGAGCGACCTGCGCTTCGACCCGTCGGCCTCGACCGGCTTCGCCGTCACCCTGACCCCCCTCGGCGCGGGCACCTGGCAGTTCGACGACGTCGCGCTGTTCGAGCGCGCGACGATGATCGAGGACTTCGAGGGCGACGTCCCGCTCGGCACGACGACCGACCCGGTCGGCTTCTTCACCTGGGGCTCCCCCGCCCCGCTCGAGCCCACGATCAGCCGCGACGTCACCGTGCAGGAGCGGGACGGCCGCGCCGACAACCACGTGCTGAGCGGTACCTCGTCGATCCCCGCCGGCGGCTACGGCGGGCTCAGCCACAACCTGGCCGACAGCCAGGACTGGTCGAGCTACCAGGGCCTGCGCTTCTGGTGGTACGCCTCGCAGGCGAACAACCCGGCCTCGCCGACGGCGGGTGCCGACATCAAGGTCGAGATCAAGGACGGCGACCCGGCCGGCGGCGACGGCGCCGAGACCAGCGAACTGTGGGCGACGACCTTCAAGGACAACTGGGGCAGCAGCACCAGCCGCTGGAAGCTCGTCGAACTGCCGTTCTCGGCGTTCACCCCGTCGGGCTACCAGCCGGGCGACGCGGCGACGACGAACGGCACGCTCGACCTGACGAGCGCGTTCGGCTACTCGTTCACCTTCACGCCGGGCACGCCCGCCCCGGTCGGCTACGCCATCGACGACACGCAGCTCTACGGCACCCCGGCGAGCGCCGCGTCCGTCACGGTCGACCCGTCGCAGGACGTCTACCTCGTCGACGCGGGCGGCTCGGCCGAGATCCCGCTGACGGTGACGACGGCCGGTGACGAGCCCCTGGCGTCGGACGTGTCGGTCGACTGGTCGACCGCCGACGGCACGGCCGTCGAGGGCACCGACTACGACGCGGCCTCGGGCACCGTGACCTTCGCGGCGGGGACCGCCTCGGGGACGGCGCAGTCCGTGACCGTGTCGACCCGCGCCTCCTCGGGGGCCGCCGAGTCGAAGGAGTTCGCGGTCTCGCTGGCGTCGACCACGGCGAAGGTGGGCGACGGTCCGCGCGTCGTGATCGGCGCGCACGACCTGCCGTACCTCGACCCGTCGCTGCCGACGGCCGACCGCGTCGCCGACCTGCTCGGCCGCATGACGCTCGACGAGAAGGTGGGGCAGATGGCGCAGGCCGAGCGGCTCGGCCTGTCGTCGCCCCAGGACGTCAGCGGACGCGCGCTCGGCTCGCTGCTGAGCGGTGGCGGCTCGGTGCCCGAGGGCAACACCGCGGTGGCGTGGGCCGACATGGTCGACGCGTACCAGCGCGAGGCGCTGTCGACGCGGCTGCAGATCCCGATGGTCTACGGCGTGGACGCCGTGCACGGCCACAGCAACGTGGTCGGCGCGACGATCTTCCCGCACAACACCGGCCTCGGTGCGACCCGTGACCCGGCCCTGGTCGAGCGCATCGCCGAGGTCACCGCGACCGAGGTGCGGGCGACCGGCGTGCCGTGGACCTTCGCCCCCTGCCTCTGCGTCTCGCGCGACGAGCGGTGGGGCCGCAGCTACGAGTCGTTCGGCGAGGACCCCGACCTGGTGCGCACCTTCGCGGCCCCGTCGGTGATCGGCCTGCAGGGCGAGGACCCGACCGACATCGGCGGCGCCGACGAGGTGCTCGCGACGGCCAAGCACTGGGCCGGCGACGGCGGCACGAGCTACGACGAGTCCGTGGCCGGCACGGGTGCGTACCCGATCGACCAGGGCGTCACGAACGCCGACTCGCTCGAGGACTTCACCCGGCTGCACGTCGACCCGTACCTGCCGGCGCTCGAGGCGGGCGTGGGCACGATCATGCCGTCGTACTCGGCGGTCGACCTGGGCGACGGGCCCGTGCGCATGCACGAGAACGCCGCACTCAACAACGACCTGCTGAAGGGCGACCTGGGGTTCCAGGGCTTCCTGATCAGCGACTGGGAGGGCATCGACAAGCTGCCCGGCGGCAGCTACGCCGACAAGGCCGTGCGCTCGGTGAACGCCGGGCTCGACATGGCGATGGCGCCGTACAACTACGGCGCGTTCATCGACGCGATCGTGGCGGCCGTCCGCTCGGGCGACGTGGCCGAGTCGCGGGTCGACGACGCCGTGCGTCGCATCCTCACGCAGAAGTTCGACCTCAACCTGTTCGAGCAGCCGTTCGCCGACCGCACCAACGTCGACGGCGTCGGCTCGGCCGAGAACCGCGCCGTCGCCCGTCAGGCCGCCGGCGAGTCGCAGGTGCTGCTGAAGAACGCCGGAGGCGCGCTGCCGTTGGCCGCGGACGCCGACCTGTACGTGGCCGGCTCCAGCGCCGACGACCTCGGCCGCCAGATGGGCGGCTGGACGATCAGCTGGCAGGGCGGATCGGGTGACACGACGACCGGCACGAGCATCGCCGAGGGCATCCGCGAGGTCGCGCCCGAGGCGTCGGTCACGCTGAGCCCCGACGCCTCGGCACCGATCGGCGCCGGTCAGACCGGCGTCGTCGTGGTCGGCGAACGTCCGTACGCCGAGGGCCAGGGCGACGTGCCGAACAACGGTTCGAGCCTGTCGCTGACGGCCTCGGACCAGGCGATCGTGGACGAGGTCTGCGCCGCCACCGAGTCGTGCGTGGTGCTGGTCGTCTCGGGCCGCCCGCAACTGCTGGGCGACGTCGTGAGCGTGGCCGACGCGGTCGTGGCATCGTCGCTGCCGGGCTCCGAGGGCGCCGGCGTCGCCGACGTGCTGTTCGGCGACCGGCCCTTCACCGGGCGACTGCCCGTGACCTGGGCGGCCCGTGCCGACCAGGTGCCGATCAACGTCGGCGACGCCGACTACGAACCGCTCTACCCGTACGGCTGGGGTCTGCGCACCGACGGTGCCCGCGAGCGTCTGGAGGCGCTGGTCGCCTCCCTGCCCGAGGGCGCGTCCCGTGCCGCGGTGCAGGCCGTGCTCGACGCCGACGTGTGGGACGGCGACGGTGCGGTGACGGACGCCGCCGCCGCGCTGCGCCTCCTGCTCGCCGCGGTCACCCCGTTCGCCGGGACCGACCTCGGCACGATGGCCACGGCCGACGACCTCGTGTCGGTCGCGCGCGACCTCGCCCAGCAGGCGATGGTCGACGGCACGGCGGTCGACGGATCGGCGGCCCTGACGGCCGACGCCGAGAACGCGCTGCAGCGCGGGCTGCCCGACGTGGCGCTCGCCCGGTTCGCCTCGGCGCTCGGCATCGACCTGGGTGTCGTCGAACCGACGAAGGACGTCGTGCCCGGCACGCTCGACCCCGCGACCGCCCGCCCGGGCGACACGGTGTCGATCACGGCGACCGGCTTCGTCGCCGGCGAGGACCTCGCGGGCACCGTGTTCTCGGAGCCGCAGTCGATCGGCGCCACGGCGGCCACGGCGGCCGGCGTCGGCGTGCTGCGGTTCGTCGTGCCGGCCGACCTCGAGCCGGGCGCGCACGTCGTCGAGCTCGAGGGGACGGGGCAGCTCGCCCGGGCCACCCTGACGGTGCTCGCCGCGGCGGTGCCGGGCGACCCCGGGACGCCGGGTGGCGGGACGCCGGGTGGCGGGACGCCGGGTGGCGGGACCCCCGGCGCCGGCACGCCCGGCACGCCGGGTGGTGGCGGGCCGGGCAGCGGCTCGGGCTCGGGCTCGGGCTCGGGTTCCGGCTCGGGCGGCACCGTCGTGGCGTCGCCGGCCGGGCTCGCCTGGACCGGCTCGGGCGAGTGGATCGGCATCGCCCTCGCGGCGTTCCTGATCGTGGCGCTCGGGATCGCCCTGCGGCTGCGTCGCCCGCGCGACCGCCGCTGACGCGCTCCGCCGCACCGCGCCTCCCCTCGAACCCCGTTCCGAGCGATGCACCCCGTTTCTTCGGGGTTCATCGTTCGGAACGGGGTTCTTCGTCCCGTCGGAGCTGCGTCGCCGGCGTGCACCCGCTGCTAGCGTCGCGGGGTGCTCACCACCGACCGCCTGCTGCTGCGCCGCTGGCACGAGTCCGACCGCGAGCCCTTCGCGGCCCTGAACGCCGACCCGGAGGTGATGAGGTACTTCCCCTCGACCCGCACACGTGCCGAGAGCGACGCCCTGGTCGATCGACTCGACGCCGCGATCGAGACGGACGGCTTCGGACTGTGGGCCGTCGAGCGTCGCGACACGGGTGCGTTCGTCGGCTTCGTCGGGCTGTCCCGCCCCTCGTCCGACCCCGCGCTCGTGGGGAAGGTCGAGATCGGTTGGCGGCTCGCCCGCGAGGCCTGGGGTCAGGGCTTCGCCACCGAAGCCGCCCGGGAGGTGGTCGGGTTCGCGTTCGACCCGTCCGGCGCCGACCTGCCCGCCCTGATCAGCTTCACGGCGGCGGTCAACGAACCGTCCCGCCGCGTGATGCGCCGCCTCGGCATGACCCACGACCCCGCCGACGACTTCGAGCACCCCGCGCTGCCGCCCGGCCACGCGCTGCGGCCCCACGTCCTGTACCGGCTGAGCCGCGCCTCCTGACGCCGCCGCCCACCCCGTTCCGAGCCGTGGACCACGAAGGAACGGGGTGCGCCGCACGGAGCGGGGTTCATCGAGTGGTGGACCCGCCGCCGACGCCGACCACCCCGTCGTCCGCGCCCGCCGCGGCGAGCGCCTCGCCCACCTCGGCCAGCGGGATCGTCCTGCCGACGAGGGACTCGAGCGGCCACCGCCGCCACGCCTCGGACGCCCACGCCACGGCCGCATCCAGCCGCGCGGGCTCGGCGTCGCGCACGCCGGTGACCGTGACGAGCTCCTCGACCAGCCGGGCGCCGCTCACGCCCACCTCCCGACCGCCCGCCGCCACCGCTGCCGAGCCCGCCAGCACCACGACTCCCCCGACGGCCATCCGTCCGACCAGGGTCGACGCCCCGGCGACCCCGTCGAACGCGAGCCCGACCGTGCGGTGACGCCCCGACCGGTCCACCGTCGCCAGCACGCGAGACAGGACGTGCGGCCCGGTCGACGCCGCGGGGTCGGCCACGGCGACGGCGCCGAACGCGCGCGACCGCTCGCGCCGCGCCTCCTCGGGGTCGACGACCACGACGCGCGCCCCGGCGTCGGTGGCCATCGCCGTCGCGACCAGTCCGACGGCACCCGCCCCCGACACGACGACGACCTGCCCCGCGAGCGACGGCACCCCCGAGAGCCCGAGCACCGAGGAGGCGCGGTGCAGCACCTCCGCGGCCGTCGCGGTGACTCCCGCCACCGGGGCGAGCACGGCGGCGGGTACGTCGTCGGTGACGACCACCACGGTGGTCCCCCGGCGCAGGTGCACGTGGCTCGCGACCGTGCCGGACAACTGCCAGCTGCGCCGCGTGCGCTCCTCGCCGTACCGCTCCCCCGAGACGCACGCCGAGGCCAGGCCCCGGTGACACGGGACGCACCGCCCGCAGGCCACCGTGCGCGACCAGACCACGCGCATGCCGGGCCGGAGCCGCCGGCCGTCGTGTGCCCGCGCGTGCTCGTCGGCCTCGACGACCCGCCCGACCGCCGAGCCGCCCGGCACCACGGGCAGGGACGCCGCACCCCGCCCGGTGAGCGAGTGCACCTCGTCCGGGCCGACGGCGGCGAGCTCGACGGCGATCAGGGCGTCCCCCCGCGCCAGGCGCACGCCGGGCACCGCGATCTCGCTGAAGCCGAGCCCGGTGCCGAGCCAGACCTGCGCCGTCGCCGGCGGATCGAGGCACACGTCGTGACCGTCGAGCACGGGGCGCATCGGGTCGGCCCGCAGCCGCCTCGCCTGCGTCGCCCTCGACATCGTCCCGCCCTTCGCGCCCGGCCTCCGGTGCACGCCGCGAGCCTAGGCAGGGCGGGTGGCGGCCCGGCGAACCTCCGGCGTCCACCGGGTGAACGCGCCGGACGGCAGGAGGTGCGGGTCCGCTCAGGCGACCGGCGTCAGTCCCAGCGCCCGGATCACGTCGTCGGCCTCGTCCTCGGGCGATCGACCGGCGTCGACCACGACGTGGCGTTCGTCGGCCTCGGGCGGTTCGAGCGTCGCGACCTGCGAGTCGAGCAGCGCGGTCGGCATGAAGTGGCCCTCGCGGGCGGCCATGCGGTCGCCGAGCAGGTCGCGGCTGCCGCGCAGGTACACGAAGACGACGTTGTGCTCGCGCAGCACGTCGCGGTACTTCCGCTTCAGCGCCGAGCAGGTGATGACGCCCGGCACGCCCGCCATGGCGTGTTCGACGATCCAGGACGAGACGGTGTCGAGCCACGGAGCCCGGTCGTCGTCGTCGAGCGGGGTGCCGGCCGCCATCTTCGCGACGTTCTCGTCGGGGTGCAGGTCGTCGCCCTCGTACGAGTCCCAGCCGAGCCGCTCGGCGAGCAGGGCCGCGACCGTCGACTTGCCCGAACCCGACACGCCCATGACGACGAGCACGGGATCGGCGGCGTAGGGCCCGCCCGCCGGCACCGCGCCTCCTGCGGTCGTCGCGGCACCCGAGGAGGCGCGATCCGCGTTCTCGAGGACGGGCATCAGATGAACACGCTCGCGAGCATGACCCCGGCGAGGGCCGTGAGGCTGAGGACGCACTCCATCAGGCTCCAGGTCCTGAAGTTCTGGCCGACCGTGGTGCCGAGGTACTCCTTGATCAGCCAGAAGCCGGCGTCGTTCACGTGCGACAGGAACACCGAGCCCGCACCGATGGCGAGCACCAGCAGCGAGGCCTCGGGGGTGGACATGTCGGCGGCGAGCGGGGCCATGATGCCGGCGGCCGTGACCGTGGCGACGGTGGCCGACCCCGTCGCGACGCGCACGAGGGCCGCGACGACCCAGGCGACGAGCAGGACGCTGACGCCCGACTCCGAGACGGCGTCGCCGATCACGGTGCCGATGCCGGTGTCGATCAACACCTGCTTGAACCCGCCGCCGGCGCCGACGATCAGCAGGATGCCGGCGACGTCGGGCAGCGACGAGCCGAGCGTCTTCGACACGGCGGCCTTGTCCATGCCCCCGGCGCGGGCGTAGAAGACCATCGCGTAGAGCACGGCGACGGTCAGCGCGACCATGGGCGTCCCGAGGAACTCGAGCAGGTCGACCCAGGTACCCGTGGCGGTCGGCAGCGCCGCCTCGCGGATCGACCGGGCGAGCATCAGCACGACGGGCAGCAGGATGCCGACCAGGGCGTTCGCGAAGCTGGGGCGCTTGCGGGCCGAGCCCTCGCCGCCGTCCTCCTCCTTCGAGACGAAGAGGTCGGGGACCGGCACGGGCGCCCACTTCGCGGCGAGCTTCGAGAACAAGGGGCCGGCGACGATCACCGTGGGGATCGCGACGAGCACGCCGAGGCCGAGCGTCAGGCCGAGGTCGGCGCCCACGGTCGAGACGGCGAGCAGCGGGCCGGGGTGCGGGGGCACGAGGGCGTGCATCGCCGAGAGTCCGGCGAGCGCCGGGATCGCGATGCGCATGAGCGGCAGGCCCGAGCGGCGGGCGACGAGCACGATGACCGGGATCAGCAGCACGAGGCCGACCTCGAAGAACATCGGCAGGCCGATCAGCGCGCCGATCAGTGCCATCACCCAGGGCAGCGCCTTCTGGGACGAGCGCGAGATCAGGGTGTCGACGATGCGGTCGGCTCCGCCCGAGTCGCTGAGCAGCTTGCCGAACATCGCGCCGAGTCCGATCAGGATGCCGACGCTCGTCATGGTCGAGCCGAAGCCGGTGCCGAAGCTCGTGACGGCGTCGCCGGGGGCGAGGCCGGCACCGATGCCGACCCCGACGGCGCCGAGCAGCAGCGCGAGGAAGGGGTGGACCTTCAGCCAGGTGATGAGGCCGACGATCACGACGATGCCCACGAGGGCCGCGATGATCAACTGTGCGTCGGTGCCCGAGGGCGTGGGGGCGGCCGTGGCCGCTGCGAGGAGGTGCATTCCGTCGCGTCCTTCCGAGGACGCTTCACTGCGACCTCTTCGTCGTGGGCCGGAGCCCGTGGGGTTGTCGTCCGGCTGCGCCCGACGGATGTCTGGCAGTCTTGTCTCGCGGACGAGTCTGATTAGTGTGAATAATCAGACTTATGGAGTGTGCCACAGTCACCACGACCGCGCCACCCCTCCTTTCCACCCCCTCTCCCCTAGGAGTCGACGATGACACCCGGTCTCTCTTCATCACGAGAACGCGGCCTGCACGCCCGGGTGGTCGACGTCCTCGGCACCGAGATCGTCGACGGTCGACTGGCCGTGGGCTCCATCCTGAACCTCGACGACCTGGCCGTCCGTTTCACGGTGTCCCGCTCGGTGCTGCGCGAGGCCCTGCGCGTGCTGCAGTCGCTCGGCATGGTCGAGCCGCGCCAGCGCATCGGCACGCAGGTGCTCCCCCGCACCTCGTGGGACCTCATGAACCCGCAGATCATCCTCTGGCGCGGTCGCAGTCCCGAGTACTTCGTCCAGATGCGCGAACTGCTCGAGCTGCGGCTCGGGCTCGAGCCGGTCGCGGCCCGACTGAGCGCGCTCGCCTTCACCCCCGACCAGGCCTCCGCCGTCGAGGACGCCGCCCGCACCATGGTCGCCGCCGCCGCGTCCGGTGACGGCCGCGCCTACCTCGAGGCCGACGTCGCGTTCCACACCGCCGTGCTGCGCGGCTCGGGCAACGACGTCATCGGCCACTTCGCGTCCACCGTCGAGGCCCTGCTGCGCACCCGGACCGAAGAACGCCGCTTCACCATCACCGAGTACACGCCCGCGGCGGCCGGACTGCACCTCGACCTCGCCCTCGCGATCCGGGCCGGCGACGCCGACGAGGCCTTCTCGCGCTCGTGGCGGCTGATCGACACGACCGTCGACGAGTTCGTGGCCGAGTCGGGCGGCTCCCCCGCCGTCTGATCGGCCCCGACCGCCCGCCCGCCCGGCCGTGGCCGTTGCTCGGCGACAGCCTCCCGCCCGGTCCCGGCCGTGCGGTCGGCGCGCACGGCCGACTCACCGAGGAGGCGCGGTGGACGCACAGGCGCCCGTCACGTCCCGTTCACGCACCGGTCGCCCCCGGGGTGGAGCATCGACGCATGATCTCGCTCAGCGCCCTCGTCAAGCCGAAGGACGGAATCCACTCGGTCCGCCTGCTCGAGAAGAGCCTCCGCGACCACTACGAGAACGTCCCCGTCACGGACCACCAGTACCTCGTGCGCTTCGCCGACGGTCCCGCCCTGGTGACCGACGAGCTCGCGGGTCTGCGGGTCGACGTCGTGGTCTCGGACGAGCGGGCCGCGTCGCACTTCCGCGAGGCGCTGGCGGGCGAGATCGCGACCCGCGTCCTCGGGCGCACCGTCGACGTCGTGTGGTCGCGCTCGGCGAGCGTCCCCGCGCCGCTGCGCTGAGGCACGGCGGAGCCGAGGGGGTCAGTCGCCCTCGGCGTCGGCGGCCGCGATCAGCTTCGTCATCGTGCGGTGCAGCACGACGAGCTCGTCGGGCGTCACCCCGAGCCGCGCCATCATGCGGGCGGGGATGCTCTCGGCCTCACGCCTCGACGCGGCACCGGCCGGGGTCAGCTCGATCGACAGCGCGCGCTCGTCGTCGGCCCGGCGCGCTCGGGTGAGCATGCCCTGGGCCTCGAGCCGCTTGAGCAGCGGACTGAGCGTGCCCGGGTCGAGCCGCAGCAGACGGCTGAGCTCACGACCCGACAGCGGTGCGTGCTGCCAGAGGGCCAGCATGACGAGGTACTGCGGGTGCGTCAGCCCCAGCGGCTCGAGCACCGGACGGTAGGCCGCCACGACGCCCCGCGAGGCGACCGAGAGCGCGAAGCAGATCTGGCTCTCGAGTTCGAGCGGATCGGCGCCGGCGGCGCTCATGCCCGCGGCGCCGGGCAGTGCACCATGGTGCGGACGCCCGTGCGGTCGACGACGTGCTCGTCCATCGGGGCGCCGCAGAGCGGGCAGGCGCCACCGTGCTGGGGGGCCACCGCCGGCGCCTCGTTCTTCAACCCCAGCTGCGCGCCGCCGATGTAGGGACGCAGTCGGGCGTTCATGCGCTCGACCAGGTCGCCGAACCTGCTGCCGTGGTCGTGGTGCCGCTCGGGTCTCGTCATGATGGTGAGTCTACCAATGATTGGTGCCCCAACGACAGGGTTGCGGCCGGTGGAGACACGACCGCGCCCGCCCCGACGAACGGGGCGGGCGCGGAACGGCGGAACCGAGGAGGCGCGGGTGGCGTCGCTCAGGCGACCTTGCGACCCTGCGCCAGCGTCTGGTGCGCCCGGGCGGCGAGTTCGCCGCGGACCAGCACCTCGTACCGACCGGCCTCCATGGTGCGGACCGACGAGAAGTCGCGACGACCACGCAGCATCTTGTGGCCGACGAAGCCCCACAGCGCCCCCCACAGCGCACCGAGGCCGACGGCGACGAGCAGCACGCCGATCCAGGCACCCGACGGGGCGAAGATGCCGAAGAGCAAGCCGAGCAGCAGGCCGAACCACGCTCCGCCACCGGCGCCGCGTCCCGCGGCCTTGCCCGAGGTCAACCGACCCGACACGTTCTCGACGGTCCGGATGTCGTGCCCGACGATCGACACGCTCTCGACGGGGAAGCCCTCGTCCGACAAGAGGTCGACGGCCGACTGGGCGTCCTCGTACTTCGTGAACGACGCGAGCACCTGGGGGTAGCCCGCACCCGCGAAGGCGCCGATGCCGCCGGGGCCCGGGGTGCCCGTCGTCGGCGTGGCCTGCGGCCCGGGCTGGCCGTAGCCGGGCTGGCCGTACGGCGCGCCCGACTGGTCGCCCTGACCCGGCACCGTGCCCGACGGGCCCGGGGCCTGCCCGGCCTGCTGACCCTGGTCGCCTGCCGACTGCCCGGCGGACTGCGGTGCGTACTCGCCGTACGCGGGGCGGGGGCGGTCGTCGGGGGTGGGCGTGGTGTCCTGCTCGTTGCTCATGCTCCCGTTCTATCGCGCCCGCGTCGACGCGGAGGGAATGCACAGACGGCCCACAGCATTCCTTGGCCCGCTCCCAGTCCCACCGGCCGCACCACGGCCCCTCCCATGCTCGGGTGTCGGTCACGTGGGGCAGGATCGACGGATGACCACCACCCACGTCCTCGTGCTCGACTTCGACGGGACCGTCTGCCTGGGCGACGGCGCCGTCCTGACCTACGCGCGCCTCCTGGACGAGGCCCTCGCGGCGATCGACGAGCGGCATCCACCCCGGCTGGTCGAAGCGGTGCTGGCCCGGTTCGTCGGCAGCCCGCTCGCCGACGAACCCGCCGGGGTCGACGCCGCCCTGGCCGAGGCC
>Ga0265798_10004063_pt1 | contig 20454 bp, 20 predicted proteins | sample P3T30metagenome_FD_192430 | JGI IMG/M metagenome (GOLD analysis project Ga0265798, IMG submission 192430) | Plant litter microbial communities from East Loma Ridge, Irvine, California - P3 T30 | ecosystem: Environmental > Terrestrial > Plant litter > Unclassified | place: USA: California... | reverse complement strand
TAGACTCGTGTTCGGGAGTGATGTGCTGTAAAGAATGGCTTGTCGGATAAGTCTGATGTCGATTTAAGGAGTGAGGTGGCTGGCTCTCGACGTTTGAATTGCTCTGCTCTCCAGCAGGTACAGTTGTGCGTGAATGACTGATGTAGGGGGATAGAGGCCCCGGGTTTCCGGTTTGAACCCACTTCGGGTCAACAAATTCGAATGTTTGATAATGATGAAGGTGTTCAGTTCCGGGTGAGCCTAGGGGGTCCTGGCTAGAGATGGGAGACTCTCAGTTTGCGGTACTCAGGCTTCAAAGTGACTGCTAGTGAGAAGCAAAGCACAGATAAACGGAGAAGATCCAGCCAGCCGTCGATCGAATCGTGAACGCGAATGAAGAAGCGGACAGAAAAAGGAATGGACACGGCCGTGCCTAGGGAAGCACGCGTAAAGAACGACTGGGAATCCAGCAGAAAGTTGCGGATGGGGACATGGCTATAGGTAGGACACCCGGCAGCTTTGCTAGTGAGAGCGACGATCTCATTGGCCATGCAGGCAGCATGGTAGGCCTCAATATGACGCTTCGGATTAAGCTCTCGTCAATTGCGTGAATCAGGCCACGGTGTGGCAAATATGCAGCCAAGCCAGCTCTACATGCATTACCACGACATGGAGGGGTACTGCAAAGCTCCGGAACGGGCACCGCAAGGCCGGCCATGTTAGTGGCGTCCAAACGAGGTTGTAATTACACCAATCGAATCCAAAAGCGAACATGAGAGGGAGGATGCAGCTGCACATGTCTCGCCCTCAAAAGCGCATGCTCCGCTAGTGAAAGCGACAATCCAGTCGCTAATGCAGGCAGTATGGTAGGCCTCAAAATGATGCTTCGAAATAAGCCCACATCTACATGAACTAAGGCCCTGCATACAAGATAAGCAGCTAGGCCAGCTCTACTCTATGTGCATGGTCAGACAAGGAAGAGTACTGCAACGCTTGCGGTCGGGCATTGCAAGGCCATTACCACTGTTACATGCGTACGGCAGGGGAAAGTAGCACCAATCAAGTCTGGAAACCAGAATTCAACGAAGAAGTGGTACCCGATAACGAATGTCTTGGCGTTAGTAGTGGTGGATGCAGTGTGTGCTCAAATCTGTTGGAGTGGCATGGTCATAGCTCTGCACCTTTCTTATATGAATGGAAGCAGAGCCCGTTCAAAAAGTCAGTCCTGTTGAAAACTCATGCAAACATGGAAGCGCAGATGATCGACTCGCCATCGGCGCTAAAGACATTCATTGACGATCTGCCAGACTGTAAGGGTTCGGAACCGAGTCTCTACGTCGACCTTGAGGGCAACAACCTTTCCAGAAAAGGTACCCTTTCCCTGATAACGATCCTCGTTGAGCCGCGGCATACGGTTCATCTTGTCGATATCACGCGACTCGGAAAGCAAGCATTCCAGATCGCCGGTTCCGACCAGCAGACCTTGCGGTCCATACTGGAATCCGAGGAGATATTGAAGGTCTTCTTTGATATACGCAACGACTCGGACGCCTTGTTTGGCCTATTCGACATACGTGTCGGAGGGATCGAGGACGTACAGTTGATGGAGCTGGCGTCCAGAAGCTTTCCCAAGCGCTATATTAACGGTTTGGCCAAATGCATCGAGAGGGACAGTACCCTTTCGATCGCAGAGAAGCGGAAATGGAAGGCGGACAAGGAGAGAGGCCACAAACTTTTCGATCCGAACCTCGGCGGTGGCTACGCCGTGTTCGATGAGCGACCACTGTCGACCGAGATCAAGAAGTACTGCGTGCAAGACGTCATCCACATGCCGGCACTACGTGAGCTTTATCGGGCGAAGTTGTGCGATGCATGGTGGAGAAAGATTGAGACGGAGACCGCTGCTCGCATTGAACTCTCGCAGGGCAGATCTTTCAATGGTCAGGGAATGCACATGGCTAAGGGCCCGATAAGCTGGCAGAATTGGAGGCCCAGTGCGGCAGACATGCGGTCACGGATCCTGCTGACCAGCCGTCGGGACTCGGCGGTACCACCAATGATCGATGTTGGGAGCGCAATCTCGAACCAAAGTCTTCAAGGCGAGGAGCACGACGTGGACCTGTCCGAGATCTTCGAAGCCTTGAATGTAGGGCGAGGCCGAAACGGTCCTGGACATTTGTATCGATACCGGTCAGGCTTCGGTGATGGAGATGACCGCGACGACGATTTCAGGGATTTTACTGCATGCGACTCTGAATGCGGCTATTGTGGAGGCTGTGATTACTGAGAAAGTCAGTTCGTGGACACGATGTGGCATCTTGATCAGGAAAGTTGATTTTACGGCCTATCTCAATGACTGGAATCTCATTTGTGTTTGCGAAGAAAGGGAGCAAATCAACGACTAGCCAGTATTTCGCCAATTTCACTCCAAAGGTCACTTAAAGCCGATAAATCGCTCAATTTGGTGAAGCATCCTGCGTTGAATTTGAATTTTGTGAGAGCCTGTGCCGACGATCACCCCGCCTTGAGATGGAGGATCTACGTCGGTGGAGAGCTTTATGTTAGTGAGCCCTTTTATGGAGTCAGAGCGCCCTTTGCACTGATATGTACAGCTAAGCACACACTGCCATGCACTGACGAATTGATCTATTATGCCTTGAGTGACCGAGGTAACGAAGAAATTTTTTGGAAGCGAAGAGATTATGAGGGATAGACGCTTCGCCAAAGCCCGTCTCCTCCCCACACGCTATGCTTTCGATGGGGAAGGGAGAGAATAGAGCTCTGATTATCTATCGATCGTTCTTGGTATGCCTCCTACCTCACCGCGCAAGCTACGGTCCCCAGCCCAGCGGTAGCCCCGCCGGTCTGTACCGCTCCGTTGACGACGGCAACGCCATATCCGCCCATGGCTGCACTTTGCATTATGGCCGCAAATATGGGCGTTCCGCCAACCGCGGATTATAAGAGTGCAAATGCACGACCTGATCATCGATTACACTCAGTCCCGACCTGCCGGAGATCCCTACCTAACCCACGCGCTAAGAGGTACTTCCACTTTGCAAACGCACGCCTCCGCGACGACGCATTTTCTTTATCTGCAATGAATCGCCAGGACTTCTCTACGACTTTGCGCATCAATAAAATATAATAACGCCGCGTCTCTTGCACATAGTGGTCATGCTAATGCTTCTCGAAGTGGGCGACTCTCATATGGTGCTGAGCATGGCACAAGGGAGACGCGATCATACACGCTGCCACTGCTTCGCACGTTATTGAAATGGACATCACTACATTCTCCATGTCTCAACGGCCGATCTGCAGGCAGCAGGGTCTTGAAAACCTCGTGGCGCGAGCGCTTTGCAGGGGTGGTAATCACTCTTGTCGGTACTTTCGAGCGGGCGATCTGAGGGGCCGTGCGACCGAAACAGCCCGTTTGGCTGGCGCCTAGTGGGCTGAACCTCAAATTTGGGCGCTACGAAGTACCGACCCATACTTTTCGAACCCCTGCAAAGTGCTTACCACTCAGTGCTACTGCCATTCTACTCACATCTGGATGCTCTTCTCGATATCCCGGAACGCTTGAAGTCTGTCTGGGAAGCTCATGGCTCTGCAAGTGGGCGCAGAGTAGGATGCAACAGGAAGTCGTTCGTGCGTCTGAAACGAGAACACCCACTCAACGGCTCATTGTGCTGCCAAATAAGGCTAAACCTATGCCTTAATTACACTCTACAGATGCACAAATTGTCAGAGAAGATGATGTGATGGGCGGCAAATAAAGAGAATGCGTGGCTATAGAGTTGTGCACTGTGGGAGACGAAGTACCTATTAGCGCGGAATCTGGATAGGGAGCCTACTCAGGTAGGGATTGAGTGTAGAACTTGAATCATCAGAATGGAGAGAGGGGGGGGGGACCACCAGCTACCGAACCACTTGCTGTCAGACCTGCTGCATTAAAAGCAGCGACCGACAAGAGTGCCGGACAAGCCATCACCGCAGTTGAGCCTGTAGCAATTGCGATTGTCCCTGGATTTGTATGCGTGTAATGCACGGCGGTGTCGAGTGCTGCCTTAATGTTCATGTTCGGCAACCAGTTGATGCGCGTGAAACAGGCTGATGATAAGTTACTGGTAACTTAAAGACTAAATCGAAGGGAGTGTGCGTTCGAAGTAACGACGTGCTCTGATAACAATGCTTGGGTCCTGATCTCCACTTCTCCTGCTAATTATGTGTCTCCGGGATGGATCGGAGGATTCGGGAGCTCTGACTTGGTATAGCTTTGACGGTAAGCTGGCTTCGTGGCGCTATCCTAGCTCTCATAGCTGGGCACGGAGGTGAAACGCGCCCAGGTGTCTAGCTAACCCTACGTAAAATCGCATTTCATCTTCAGCCTGAGTGGGAGTTTGTGCATGCTATCATGATAACGGTACTAAGCGATGCTTTGCTGCGATATACGTACGCTTCCATCATCAAAACGGAAACGCTGCATTTGCGCTTTGAATTGGAGACTAAGTAGATGCTTCATACTACAACAGAGCAGCTTGCTACTTCACTTTGAGGGGGTTCGATCTGATTGGCTATACGAGCGGCATAGTAGGCCTCAGAACAACGCTTCGGGCCAAGCTTCCGCTAATGCCGACTACATCGCAAGAATCACCGGGCCCCATGCAGAGCATACATAGAGGTGGCTGTTCTTGCATGGACCGGCATGGACGTGTGCTGTACAGCTTCGCGCCGGCCGACACAAGGCTACCATCGTCGGTGTAGATGTACAGAAGCCCTAGCTTTACCCATAGTAAGCGGCCACCATCACACAGCAGGAAAGCAGTAGCTAGCGACAGGCGTCTTAGCATGGGACGCAACTGCAGTGTAAGCCCAATGTTGCTCTAATGACGCCAATATTAAAGCTCAGTGAGACTATATCTGTGCAGCGTCCGGTACATCGGAGACTGCGAGATTTCCAATTCGTCAAAAGTTTCACCGGCGCAATGGACACGTTCGGCACAATGCGATGCTTCCCACCGTCCTACATAGCCAAGCATGCTGGAGAATTCTCCTCTGTAGGTATGTGCTGTTGCGAGAGTGTAGCATCCCTACAAACTACCAGCTGCATGGATGCGTGAGGTCTGCAAGCTCTGCTTGCTCCCCGTAGCTGCTGGTTGACCCGGCGTGTTACCAGTCTAGCCAGATCTAGCGCTCCCACTCGTGATAGTGCATCTCAACGCATTACTTCTTCCAATGCTCTTAATGTATTTGGGACTTTCCTGAGTCGTTTTCGCTTTTTGAAACGATAAGCTGCATATTCAAACTGCCGCCGGTGAGCAGACGCGCAACAATGCCGCTTTACTGGTCCAACAGAAAGCTACGGTTTTGGAGGTGCATATGCAGAGGACCACGTGTGTCTTGTAGAGATTGCGTGTGAGTCGGTATGATGTGTCAGTGTAAGCATCTTGCGTAGAGAGCGTTGGCATTCATGCGCATTTGCAACTAAGTTCTTATTGCTCGCATCAGGATATGCCCGCTGATTTTTCTGATAGAGCAAACAGCAGTCTTATTCGTTGTTCTTGAACCGGCGTATCGAACCTGTCTGGCCTTGCGGTAGGGTGGCGGGTGGTTCGTGGAAACAAACTAGTTTGCCGTTGCTTTGTCACACTGATACCGGCAGTCGAACGGCGTAATCGATGTCTTATAGCTGTTAGAAATGGTACCCGCGCATAATTAAGGTATAGGTACGTCGACCTCAAGTTTCTCTCCGAGGTGACTATATCATGTAGTTTTCAGTGTGGTCAGAGCACGGAATGCATGTCTCATTTATGCCGAGAACGAAGCTATCAAAACATTGAGAGCAAAATCAAGAGCGGAAAGAAGATTTATTATAGGCCTAAGGTCGCAATCCTTCGAACGCACACGGGTAATACTTGAGATCTCAAGGGTTGACTGAGTGTTTGAAGCCATATCCGTGGACAGTGCTACCCGGGACCTTCAAATTTCTTGTAGTCCTCAAAGACTCTCCAACCAAGCTCCGACAGTAGACGGAAGTCTCGGTCGCGCAGGAGTTTGCACTCTCGCTTATGATCGCGCTCAATCCAGCCCTTCTCTTGACAGCTCTGAAAAATGTTTAGCGATGTGTTGAAAGGGAAACGATAGTACAACATACCTTGTTGCAGTATGCCGCCGAAGTACATGTCGCGCATCTCAACTTGGCAGTTGTCGTAGAACCACATCCATGACATACGTTGTCCGTATACTCTTTGACTTCAGATGCGCGCTGAAGACGGCGGAAAGTTTCGAGATCTGTGCCAAAGATCTGCAAGATTTTATTAGACTTGACGACCATGGAAGGATCTTTACACGTTCTAGCGCATACCCTCAGTGTCTGCTTTTCTTCCTGACGGATCCCTGCAATGGAGTCCAAGAACCCGTGCTGATGGGCGTTCAAAATGGCTACTGTATAACCCGGAACCAAAAGATTACTTGGAACTTCGGAGCCCCGATCATCCGTGTGAAAGGCTATCTGAAATCGTACTCCATTTTTGTCGCGAACCATCAGGCGGAGCCGCAAGAACGTCTGGACGCTCAGGATCTCAGCCAACAGACACCAGTGCCGTCGCGGGGAGTAGTAGGATCCGTTTGAACTATGGTAGAACCTCATATCAATGTCATCATCGTGAGGAAGCTCGTCAAATAACAAGAATAGAGTCTCCATCACGTCGACGTCCACAAAATGAATCAAGATTGAGAAATGGAGCAGCGCGATGTTACTATATCGGTTGACCCTGACGTCTACTTCTCGGAGGTGTCCTCTGCGGTCGTTGTGGTACCCGCATCGGGGCAGCGGCCTACACCGATGAGGGCTAGTTGAAGCTGCAGAGTCATCCCCTTAGGTCGCGCCTGCATCTCACCATTTCCAACGCATGAGAAACTCAACGAAAGTCCGCGGTCGTGTACCGCATGATCCTGCATGCGGGCTGCAGGATGCCTGTACGTGCATGCGAACGTCGTCCTGATCCCTGTAGCCGAGGAGCTAGATCCTGGTCTTTTCGTGTCAAGAACGTAGATACTATGGCGTCAAGCCCACCTGATCCATCCCGCCCGGTCGCCATCTGATTGGATGGGTGGTACGCTGGTAAGTTTTGATGTTCGAGTGTTCGCCGAGGACATATTGATGGCGATCCCCAGAGGAACCTTCGAACTAGATTCAAGCCGCCAGCTCACTGCCAGCAGACCGAAACGGCGAAACACGAAAAACAGCTTTCGATACAACTGCACTGACAAGAATCATGCTCATTGCGAGTAACGTCACGCTCCGGTACTGGTTTTATCCGATTGGGAACACGCCAGCTGTGAATCTTCTCCGCTCCGCCAACTGCGCTACAGGCGACCGCACGAGGGTCTTATGTCTTGCATGCGGTGATGCCAGGAACGTCTTGTTCACTCTATGGTCCGAGACCCCTACCATCGACAAATGCCACGAGTTCACGACGTGTGACTCGGAGCCGGCAGTACTGGCTCGCAATATCCTGCTGTACTCGTTCTTGATGGACCAACGAAGCGCAGAGAGTCTGAACTACACACAGCTACTTTGGGAGATGTATTACCATTTCTTTTTGACCTCGGAGTCCATGGAAGCTTTACTCAAACATCTCAACGGGCTACTCAAAATCTCGGCTTCGATGGCCGCATGGAACAATTCCCAGTACGCGAAAACTCTAAGGATTATGAGCAGTGCCACGCTCCGTAAGATCCGAGAGTTTTGGCAAAGCTATCTGGATTTCTACAACAGCGAGGGCAACCAGACATCAATTTTGACATCAATGCAAGATATCTTTCGACGAAGTGGCGCAAGCGAGCATGCGACTTTCCTCAATGGCAGCCGCTCACTCGGGGTTCATGGACTTTCTCCCTCAGCTACTGCACACATGAGCAATGCGCTTCGTGCATATTGGAAGACAGGGGTCGTGGCTGGTAATCAGAGGGACGCTCAGAATTTACGAAGGGAAGGCGGTGGCCGTACCAACGCGCTTTTTGCTCTATCGTCCGCACCATTGGGCAACTTGGCAGTGCACTATGGATGTGATCCACTTCTTGGCTTTCGCCTACCACAAGCCCTCGACACAAATTCCAAAGCAACAGATGTACTCGAGCGTCTTGCAGATGCTGCCAAATCACAGTTCAAGGCCTGGTGTGAAAGTTTCATTTCACACGTTGTGCTTGACACCACGACTATCTACTTCCATTGCGGTGAGGCTCTCAGTCTTTGCTATGAGGTACAGAACCACGACGATGGATATCCAAAGCTCCCGAAAGATTTTTACCTCTACTCAACTCCTTGGTCGTGCGAGTCTCTCGACCTGACGAATATCGAGACCCCAAGTACGGCCTATAACGAGTACGACGTCATCGACTGTTCCAACATCAGCGATCACGTCGGCATTCTCAACCTTCTACCCGCTACAGTTCCCTTACTCAGCAAGACCAGACATGCCACACTTTATACTGAGACCCTCTTGCCTACTTCGGAAGATACAGAACGCTACTTGGATGAGCTGCTTCGAGCCGACGTGAGCTCGATCTTTTTGATAGCTGGCATTGCTCCGACTGGTCTCCTTTTGGGTGTCTCTACCGAGCATTTTGGATCAGAGATACTCATGCGGGGTGAAGGGTCCCGAAATCAGATTCGCATGAGACTCGATTGGAAGCGACCGTGGGGTGGCGATTCCAATGTGCGGCACCGACAAGTCACAAACTCCCCTGCACTCTACGTTGGCGCAGAAGACATGTCAACTTTGTTCTTCAGATGGTATCTCGAAATATTCTCGAATGCCGAAAACATATCGAATCTGCTGTCGGTCCACTTGAGAAGGGCATCGGGCCCGGTGCTACACGATCTCAACCACTACACACGCATGACTCTCGTCGCCTTGATCATCTTGGCGGTGAAAAACGTGCACACTGATTGGAACAAATGCATCTCTTTGTTGCTTACGAGCATCGAACAAGACAGAACTCTGATAGTAGGGAACAATTCCCTCCAAGAGTTGTACATGTTACTGCACATGTCTGGCCTCTATACAACAGATGCGTTACGCAAGGAACCCAAAATTGCTGCGATGGACTTTGCAGGCGCCATGAACCACCCAACCTCACCTGGAGTACCACAAGTTCTCGATCTTCCGAGCATCGTGACCATCGCTCTCACCGTCCCACGGGAAAGCCTTGGGTTCTTGAGTAGCACTAGTCTTGACCAAGTGGGAACCCCCGGACTTCACTTGGCGGTCTACAACAGCCAGCTGTTCGAGAACAGTTTCTTTTCTCTTTATCTCCACTTTGGCAAGCTTTTTGTCAATTCCGGCGATAACACCGGAAGTATTGATGAACACGCGCAGGGCTGGAGGGGAACCTCTGATCTAATTGTCACATGTCCAATGCCAGCTTTCCAATTCCTCGTCGGAAACAATCGCAACACCCGGGTGGCCCTGGTCATCAACTCAACTCCCGCATCCTCCCACTTTGCGACTGTTCTTGGGCCTCAAATGCGTGTCTACGACACGTCCATCAAGGATCACGATAACGTTCACATCTTTCCAAACACCCCCACAAATGTTGCATCTCTGGGTGTTCAAGCTCGCGCGTCGAACAGGCATTGCGAACGTCTCAAACCGAAAACTAAGGCAAGACTAGCAGACAGCCGCTTACAGTATCTTTGCGTTCGCGAGGATCTGTCGTGTAGCATTGGTCGTCAGCTTCTTCTTGAAGGCGTTCCTGTTGAGACTAGTCAGAAGTCTCCGTGTACGTTGGTGGTGAAGCTTGGTCCTCAGTCTTGGACACACGAGTTCCCGTTCCCGATCGATCAACGCCACAGTACGACGCGAATTGCCCGCAAGCAAGCATGGGTAGAAGTCATTGTTCCTATTTCTTCGGCGACTCAAGCTTATGGCTATGCTCTCTGCCCCTTCCCGGTGGTTCACGCAAATGATCAGATTTCCACCTGGGGTCTTAGTAGAGTCAACTTATCGCAGCAACCTTCATTTTCACGCAATGTGAGCCCAAGCTATTTGAGCGGATTCTTGGGGATGACACTCAGTGAGAGGGAGAGACAGTCAAGTCAAGCTGCACGCAAGCATATCACGCTTACTGATCCTCCGTTTGACATGAAAGAGACGGTGGCGGCGTTGTTCTCGGGGTTTGCGGGCTATGATACAACACCGCATGCGAGAAAAGAGTGGAAAGGGTTCCGCTTAGCCTGCGGCGAAGACTCTGATACATTGATTCTCGCAAGCGCTCTTCGACATGATCTCGATTCGGGATCGCTGTGTCTCGATTGCCACGTGGTCCCCTTGACAAATGACCGAATACCAACAATTTCTGGAGCTCTTGTCGATGCCGTCAGGCAGCAGAAGCTCCTCAGTGTACGAATCAGCAAAGATGAGGAAATTTTATGGAAAAGAGCGCTACCATCGCTAGTCGAACGTTGCAGGACATCCTGGAATCATACGGTACGATGCGAATACCGCAAAATATCTTTCCAATGCCCCCTATCTGTTGCGCATGGACAGTCACCCATCTGCACGTGTGGCGAGGGCGTGGATATTCACACCCTGCCCAAGGTATTCCACGGATTTAGTTCCTACGCCACGCGGATTGCCATTCCAACACTATCAGCGATTCCATATGTCGAAAAAATGGCGGTGAGCCCACTTGCTAAGTCAGGAGCGGGGACATGAGTAGTAGTTAATTTAACGTTATGTCCAACCGAATATTCTATGGACCATTGAACATATCTTTCGCAGGAATGTGATCAGCTATTGTTTTGTAGCATTGAAACTTTGCTTTGATCAGTCGGTCAATCAGTGTATTTAGCTTGCTTCGCCCTACTACTTGGTGGCTTGTCCCTACGTAGCTGTACCTCTCTTCTGGTGCTTGGTAAGCATTTTCTACGCTGAGTTAACAAATAGGCGAGCCAGTACTCCGCTCCTTTCATGTCTTCCTCCAGCTGAGCAGTCTCTGTTCCGACACAATAAAGCTCGACATGGCGTTCTTTCTTCGCATAGCTAACAGCCTTCTGGATGTTGCCGGACTTGAGACTATACTTACCACACTCGCGGTATCTGCTGTTAAGTCAGTGGAAAGTTGTGTTGTCGAACGCCACATCACTTACACTTGGGCGAGCTGGAAGTTGGTGATCGCATCTTCGCGAAGTAAGCTGAGCAACTCTTCGCTAACTCTGAGTGCTTGCAGTGCGGTCGAAAATATCTTGAGGCCGGGCAATGCCTTGAAGCCTTTATCAAACATCGCCAATGCCTGGTCAATTTCGAGCATTCTCTCGCGCCTCCTTTCGATGTTCACCGCGTTTGGCCCAACGCAGACTTTACATGCGTAACAGAAACCCCAGCCTTGTTGGAGATGTTCAGTACGCTGTTTCCTCGTGCGCCAAGCGGTAGGCATATAAGAAGTCACAAGCTCCTCTCCTTTGTTGATTTGACGACAGCATAAACAGTTTCCTTGCCAGTAGTGACGTTGAAACTATGATGAACATTTGCGTTGCAAGAATGGTTCAGTCGGCTAAATAGCGGGAATAGACCAGTGCCATACTGACCAGCGTCGCCCATACTGATAGAGTTGGTATGGAAGATTGCCATTCGGATCCCGGTCGAGCGAAAGTCTTGCAACAGGCGAGGATCGACTTTACGAGGGTCATAGTAAAGCTCGTCAATGGTCGTGGCTTTCTCAGAAGAGAGCTCAGAAAGTTGGCGTGCAAGGGCCATTCCAGATTCTTGCTCTGAAGTAGTTGGCTGCAGTCGAACGATGGGGGTCTCTTCAATGATGCATGTTCCTCTCTTGATGCTTTGGCTTGCGACGAGGCCGTGGCCTTTACCGCTCACCTGGAGCAGCTGAAATAGCTGCTCTGAGGTCGAGTAGGGCTCGCCGCAGACTGTATTGCTAGCCCTATCGATGCTGTTTGCGAGATGTGCGATCTTGTCCACGGTAGACGGTCGGATTTTCACTGTTTACAGAGCCCTTGTAATATAACATTCCCATGAGTGTTGTCTTGGTAAGTCAGGAGATGTGTCCGACTCTATGGAAATGTCTGTCAAGGCACGACTTACAGATAACTTATCCAACAACCACCTGCTACAGCCTCTTGGTAGCGCTTGATATGTTGGTAGCGCGACTATTCTCGGAGCCAGAGTTGCGACTGCCTCTTATGGTCTGGTCGTCTGACTGCTGGAAGGCAGCTGTGGAAAGCATTGTAACAGCTGCAAATCATGCAGATCTGTGATGCAAACGGTGTGCTGCGCTGTCACAACGCCATGGACGTGCAAATTTGGTCTTGTCATGCAGTAAACTACTTCTACATTGCATTGTAGCACAGCACTGCGTCCGAAGCATGGAAGCACCTGTCCCAACTCGAGTGTCTACGTTCAGATCCTGTCCCAAACCTGCTTGAGGGCCGATGACAGCCGTGTGAATACGGGAGAGGCCTGTGTCCAAGCCTAGCAGCGCCATTGTTGTGTTGTATATGTCTAGAACTTGCAGGAAATTCTTTCTCCAGAAGCCATATATCTCATCGTCGCACGTAGCGATGTGTCAATTTCTCGGTCTGCAAGTGGTCATCACTTGTAATCTGGACACCACTCTTGATCATAATTGCATGCAAATCTTGCCAAGCAATTACAGTTGGTGGGTCTTGCCTACTTGGCGCTGAAGATATTGTCGTCGATACCAGGACTGTAATCGATTGGAGGCATGCATTGGGGGTTGGCACTCATTACCGAGCGATTTGACATGGCGTGATTGTATACTTTTTTCCGCCAATCACTATGGCCCCGTGACCGGTGAACGAGCATCGAGTGTACCAAGTACCGCGAGGTACAGCCATGAGTTTAAGCAGGCTGTTAGTTTCCGAAGAAGGGAGGGCCCTAGTTGCATGATAGTAAGCAGTGATGCTGCGGGTGCGGGTGACAGTACTGTCTTGCAGTAAGGCGCAGTTGCTCCCGACGTAAAACGCGCTTCCATTCGCGATTCTGTCGACTCTCCCACCATGCTGTCCCGCGTACCTGCAATGCGCCTCTCGGCTGTACCTCACTGAGCGAGCTCGACGTGCATATGCATCTCTTGCATCTGACGCCGCATGCATGCGTCTTTCATGCTGTGTGTGCGTGTGTTGTCACCATCGGCTCGTCGTACACAAGAGATCAATGTAATACTGGATTTGCTTGCACAGTGATGATGTTGGTGACTTAGAGCTGGGCCGGTGGGAGATTAGATTTTCTAGCGAGAGTAAAGGGGTGGATGTAGGTTGCACAGAATGCGGATTAGCTGTTGGGCCTTCTTAATGGATCACGCTTATCGCATATCAGGTGCTATCCGCGTGATTGTATCGACTCAGCCTCACAAGGATAGTGTTAATCACCGACTCGCTTTAGGTTTGGTGACCCGCTACAACTGCAACTCGTACTTCCCCGCACACTAAAATATGATTCATGCATGCAAGCAAGCTCACAGCACAAAAGGCAGGTGGTATGAGTCTTGGCCAATCAGTCAATGCCACGCAACAGCGCAGGCAGCCACCGCGAGCTATGCGTTGTGGTGTAAAAATGGTCTTGAACAAACGTCATCAGCAGAAGCCCGCTTGTCATGGCATTCAAAGAGCGTTCAACCGTTTTATGTTCTCTTTTTTTGACATAGCGTTAGTGGTGTCAGACTTGTTTTAACATTGATTATTGATAAGACAACCTTTGAGACAGAGAGCATCTTAGAACACTCGCCATGGAAAGCGAACGAGTCACGCCAGTACGAAGCTTTGATGTCGCAGAGGCAAAGAAGCATTTGAGTGATTTCGTCAAGGTGGACCATGATCGCAATGAAATCTTAATAGTCAGTCCATCAGAAGATCCGAACCTCTGACGCAAGATGCCAGAACCCGTGATTCCAAATTCGGTACATTTGTGCTGACATCTTGAAGGCTGCGCTGCAGCAACTGACAGACCAAGAGTGCAGCCTCAGTACGCTGGCTTTAGAGCTTGAGGATCAGAAACGTTCCCGCTGTCGCTATCAGAAGGAAGCAAGAGACTTTGAGAAAGAACTTGCCAGCCTCAAACGAAGGATTGTAAGTTCACCAGCTAGATGCCTTTCCAAATACAGACACCATCTTATAAAAATTTAGGAGAAGAACACTTTCGTGGCAGTCCTCGTTGACGGCGATGGCGCAAAATTTACCAGTGAGCTTCTTCAAGCAAGAGAGGCAGGTGGTGGTGAAGCAGCACGGCGGCTAAACCAAGCTATTTGCCACTACCTCAAGGGAACAGAACCCGAGCTCTATGCGGATGACGCGTCCGTCGTTGTGCATGTCTGGGCAAACTTGGGAGGTTTGGCTAAGGTTCTGGTTCACGATGGTTCTATCGGGGCCACAGACCACATGTCAGAATTTGCCGAGGGGTTCAGTAGAAATCGTGCGGAATTTAATTTTGTCAATGTCGGAAGAGGGAAGGAAAACGCGGATAATAAATTGAGGAGGATGTTCAACTTTTATCACAACAACATCCAGTGCAAAAAGATCTTCTTCGCTGGATGCCACGATACCGGATACGTTCACGACTTGGAAGAGAAGAGAGGGACAGGGGAGTCAGAACGGCGAATCGTATTGCTCGAAACTACTCCAGCAGAGCCGAAATTCAGACAGCTCGGATTTCCGATCACCCATTTCGACAACGTGTTTCGCAATCAACCCTTAGACAACGAGACGAAGCGTTCTCGGACATGGTCTTTCGACGGCACCCCTTCCAATGACATGCGGACGACAGTAGCGTCGCCCTTGACTTGCGCTGCTTTGTCGTCAAAGTCGCAAACGCCTTGGAGATCAAAGGCTGGAGGAAAGGATGATGAGGAAGCTGAGAATGACCTTGGTCGAGTCTCCAGTACCGTGAAAAGATCAGAGAATGGCGGCATCTCGATCAATTACGCTTCTGCAGGGAAGGATAAAGATCACCACAACGTTGATATCTCGACCACTAAAAGTGAGCAACGACGATCAATTCTGTACAATGCGGCACAACAACGCTTGGATTTACCCAACAATCGATCGTGGAGCGTTGATGCTCAGCAGTCGTACAACAAGAAGATTGAACAAATCAAGCCGAAAGTCTTCTGCAACGAATTTTATCTTGTGGGAGACTGTCCACGAGGCGACTCTTGCTTTTTCGACCATAGTAAAGAACTCTCTCGCGAAGAACTCAAAATCCATCGATATCGAGCTCGGACAGGACCTTGTGTCACTGGCCCATCATGTCAGAATTTCAATTGTTACTCCAGCCACCATTGTCCAGCTGGAAAGAGTTGTTACAAGGGACCCGACTGTCTTTTTTCTGAAGCTAAGTCGTACTACGGTGACCTCCACTTTCGGGAACCTATGGAGGAAAAGGCAGTTCTCAGACGGATTGAAGGTCAGAGATCCCTTGAAAAGATGTGGTAACGGGCCCTCCGTGGACGTAACATCACGGTCGTCGTAGTCAATCACTTGTCTTCCATCACCGACAGGGTTAACTTGGATTCATTGTCCATAATGCAACTTGTACGATGTGCTAGTCAAGACAGTTCTACTCTTCCTTTGTCTGATCGACTCGTCTCTTGGCCCACGTCCGGTCACCAACTTCATCTGATTACACATTGACTCATTCCTGAGTACTCATACCCCAAAGGGATCGACTCGATCTCAATAGTCATGCAATCGACACGATGCGGCCCCTGGCTTCCTCGTGTCCCCCTTCCGCCCTCCACTCAAACTTTCGTTTCGACGCGCTGAGCGCGATCTTCCTTTGAACTACTCTACGCGTCATGTGTAAGTACCTTACCTCTCACGTAGTTCTATGCTTGTATGTTGTTCTCCCCGATACCCTCGCTGCGTTCTTACAATTCTCGCGCTTCAAGCCGTTCCTCGCCCATATAAAAATGAATCTCCTTGAGTACCTTCCCGAGCACCGCGTCCTTTGCTGTAAGCTTTGCAAGATCGGTCTTGTCCCGACGCACTACGCCCGACACCTACACGACATTCACCTGAGGGCTTCCCCTGAATTAGCAAGCTTAAACACCACGCGCAAAGGGTATTTCCGAGTTCTTCGTCAAGTCTTTGACCACGTTAATTTCCTCATCGAATGCTTGTCGAGCAATGCTGGTAAGATCATAGCGCATTTCTTGGTCAGCCATTTCTAAAATCAAGTCAATATACCAAAGTAGTCGAAGCTTGAGTGGTCGCAAGCAAGGGGAAAAAGACTTACTGTTGCACTAGACTTTTGAATCACTCCCTTGAACAGATTCAAAGATGTTCGTAGATTTAGTATATGATGGAAGTTGGGACAAGGAAAAAGATTCCACAATGGCGATCTGTACAATCAGACCGGTGGCATCAGTGTGTCTAGCAGGACGTGATACGCTGTAACGTAATCCGCGGGGTAGCGAACCAGGCGGGGTAGTGAACCACCAAACTTGTGATTTGAGCACTTCCATCTCTCTTATAACCCACCATGGTTGTCGTGACACCCAGAAACCTAGTCTAACTACCTATCCAAAATACCTAATGGGTTATAGACCTGTGTGCCATTTCCCGCTTTAGTGATGAAATGTACGCAGATGTGCGTATATACAATCCTGGGGCTGTAGGTCATTAGCTATGTGTCATATTCTCGTATACCACATTCCGGCGGTTAAGACCGTTTAGAAAGAACACAGGAGTGTTTGCATAGATAACAAATGTCGACACGAATAGTTTCAGAATTTTAGCTGCGATGGTGCGGCGACAGCGAATTTATGAACGAAGCCGTCGACACTCAACAGTACACACCCCGCAAGCCAATCCAAGAATGTCGAATCGAGCGCGTACGCATTCGATTCAGCCCGCATACAAATTCCGTTAGGGTTACGGCAACCAAGGGCGCATTCGATTCAGGGCGCATTCGATTCACACATGATATCACAGAATGCGCCCAAATTTTTGTATAGTAGACAGTAAGTACCAACGAACAGTTTTTGTGTTTACCGTTTCATCGTAGACCCATCCGTGATCAAGTTATTGTCGTTGGCGTTCAGATGGGTGTCGTCGCAAAGTACCAGAATTTGTCGAGGGTACCAATAAGAAGCGCACCGGAAAATAGGCGAAATACGAGGGCGGGAAGCGATGTTAGAGATCATGTATAACACCACATTAGGAACATGACGGCAGGCAACGTGCGAAGAGGTGTAGTATAACAAGTAGTAGCCATCCCCAACCAAACGAAAAATATACAACCATCGAAACCGCAGAAGTCAGCCCAAAACAGTAATGTCGAGCAACCATTTCCATCATTCGAGCGTATGGCAGATCGTAGTATGTAAAGAATGCCGATACGCCGTATGGCCCAGCCAGGTGGTCGGCCATTTGACGAACAAGCAACACAAGTTGGCCAAAAAGCAAGCAGAAGCAGAGTGGGAAGAGATACAGGAGTGGGCAGGTGTTGTTCAATACCCCAGCGAGTTCGAAGTACCGCCGTTTGTCGACGATCCCGTCGATGAGTTAGCGTTATTTCACGACGGGATAAAGTGTGGATTAGACGACGGAGAGTGCCCGTACGTTTGCCGGGGTATGGACACGATGAAAGCGCATTGGCGTAAAAAACACGGGTTTTCCGCAGGTCAGAATCGAGGTGGATCAGGCATGTTGAAGAGAGAAGAAGTCGAACGCCGGATTTCAGAGCATTGCCGCGCAGTCCGATGCCAGAGGTTTTTCGTACAGAAGGAGCATTCGCAATATTTCGAGGTACGATCCAGCGAGGAGCAAAGCGATGAAATCGTCAGACAGAGCAAAGATGAAGAGATTTGGTCATAGGCGTGGGAGCAGGCATCGCAGCATTACGACAGAATCCGATCAGACGACACGATACGACCGGGTGAGATAGACGAAGTCAACCCATGGTTAAGAAGAACAGGATGGATCCCGTATTTGGAGGATTGCGACCGTAAGGACATTTTGCGATGTGTACGAGAGCCGACAGTCGACGAAGAGATAGCCGAAGGCGAGAACGAAGCGAACGACAACGAGCGAGCCGCAGTAGCGATTTGGGAGGCGATAGGCGAGTTGGCGTCGGCTAGCTAGGACACGGTATCCCGTAGCGGTGTTATGTTACGGTTCGAGGCGATCCGCACAGAAGCGCACCAAAACATTTACCGTCCGTTGGAACCATATCAAAATCGGGACGACGTCAGAAGGCAAGGTCGGTATTGGCAGCAGATCGTGACGTTTTTCGTACGCACGAGACGAGATAATTCGTGGAAGAGCCCGTCGTACAAGTTCAATCGCAGGCAGGACCGGGCGTTTGAGCGAATGATGGCAGTAGCAAGATCGGCGGTGAACAGAGCAGACGAATCGAGTGACACCGAGAGCGACAGTACGGATACCGACAGCAGAGCAGAAGGCGAGGAGGAAAAACCGGCGACGACCGAGATGCAGGAAGCGTGTTTGTTGTTTTGCATCGAGTTGTTAAACCAGACGATTCACAACCGCGAGTACGACATGGCGTTGGTTTGCGGATTAGCAGCGTTAGGCGTCAACCCAAGCGGTCGAGGATTTCGAGGTGCCGACACGTATCCGTCGATTTTATCGGCGGTGATCAAAGTAGCCCATTTCATGATCGTGCAGCAAGCCGAACGATTAGCACAGCCAACAGCAGGCGAGCACGAGGAGTTCAGCGCAGGTCGCAGCCCGTGTGAGTTCGAAGACAGCGGGTACGAGAGTGAGAGGACACAAACCGACAGTGGCGAAGGCAGACGGAAAAGTGGCAAGAGCAGTTTTGAATAGGTGCGGAAGATGATGGATGGATTTATGGTACGGGGGTGTGGCAGCCCGATGCAGTGGATGTTGGATTTACGGGGGTACGGGATGAAGATCGATTTCAACACAACATCAGTGGGCTACGTCAATTGGCGAGACGGCGACACATTAGAGTACAAAGCAGTAAAGTTCAACATGGCGGAGTTTCGAGGCATGGTCGGGCAAGTACAGCAAGCCACCCGTCGAGCATTGTTGGAGGATTTGATGTTCGCGACCGATAGACAAGGCATCCCGGCCGTGCCATGGCAGCATTTATACGACGACCCAAGCAACGACGAGGCAGGTTAGAGTTTCATTCGCGACCAGCGGTCCCGGTTGCCGGTTGACGGTCAGAGTTGGTTACACGAGAGAATCGGAAGTCGACCGGATTTACGCCAGCGGTTCATTCGAGCAGGGACGGCGAGCGGGATTGATCGTGAACGGATGCGAGATTGGTTACGGCAGGTTGCAGCATTCCGCGGCAAGTTGTTGGTATTGATGCACATGACAGGAGGCCAGCCAGCGCGTAGCCCGGAAATATTGAGCGTCCGGGACCGTAACACCGTTCAAGGTGGCCATCGCAATTTGTTCATCGAAGACGGGATAGTCGTATTTATGACCAGGTACCACAAAGGGTACGAAGTCAAAGGCGACGTCAAGATCATCCACCGATATTTGCCGCGAGAGGTGGGCGAATTGGTGGTATGGTATTTATGGTTGGTTTTGCCATTCGTCCAGCGGATGCAAGCGATGGTGTGGCAACAAGAAACAATATCGGATCATTTATGGCCGGCAGACGCGGACGGTCGAAAGTGGACGACAGAGCGCATGAAGCACGAGTTGCAGCGGGTGAGCGAGGCAGGTTTAGGCCAGTCGATCAACGTGGCAGGATACCGCCAGATCGCCATTGCGATCAGCAGGCGATGGATTCGAAAGGGGATGGAAAACGGAGCGGATGAGCACAACGACGGCGATTGGTTACAGGACGACCCGTCGGGCGACATGGCAGATGAGCAGGCGACCCATTCCCCACACGTCGCCGGAGCCGTATACGCAAGGGACACACAGGAGTTAGCAGGTGCGACGGCGAGCCGACGACAGCAGTTTCGAGCAATCAGCGTCGATTGGCATCGGTTTTTGGGGTTCGGGTCCACCGAGCAGGCGAAGAAGGAAGGATTGAAGCGCAAACGTTGCCCGTTCGAGGATGAGGCCGAAGAAGCAAGGACAGAACGACAAGTGGCGTTACGGCGTATGGATGCCGTCGCCGAGTTGCAGTGGATGATGCGTAAGAAAGTGACAATGCGCAGCGTGCAGGGCGATGTAATGCGTGCGATTCAGCAAGGCGAGAGCCCGATCGTCGTCGTCATGCCGACAGGATCGGGAAAGAGCGTGTTGTTCATGTTGCCGGCGTTCGTGCAAGTCGGCGGAGTGACGATCGTAGTCGTGCCGTTAAAAGCATTACGTGCAGACATGGTGGTTCGATGCCGCGAGGCAAACATCCGTTGCGCGGTATAGGAACACGGACACGCGGTAGACGGGGCGTCGATTGTGTTGGTAACACCAGAGAAGGCGGTATCGCCAGCATTTGGTACGTTCATCAGTCGCATCAGACAGACGCAACGATTAGACCGGGTCGTCAT
>Ga0265798_10004061_pt1 | contig 20462 bp, 17 predicted proteins | sample P3T30metagenome_FD_192430 | JGI IMG/M metagenome (GOLD analysis project Ga0265798, IMG submission 192430) | Plant litter microbial communities from East Loma Ridge, Irvine, California - P3 T30 | ecosystem: Environmental > Terrestrial > Plant litter > Unclassified | place: USA: California... | reverse complement strand
ATCAGGCCTGGAGCACGTCAAACTTTTCATGAGGCTACCTTGTAGTATCTATTCCCTCCACACAGCTTCCAAGACGCACATGAAGCTCAACGGATCAGCATCTACGCGCTGCACATCAAATCTCTCATCAGCTTGCTTGAAAATCTCCTTCCACGCCTCCACCGGCCTTTCCTTTGCATTGAACAGCGCCATCATGCGCAAATCCGTCGCCGTGCCAAAACCCTGAATACTCCTCGGCAGCTCAATCTCGCTCGGTCCCTGCTTACCCACATAGTCCACGAACACAATCCTCGCGCCGGGCGTGAGCGCTGGAATGAGAGCACGTAGAATAGCAAGGGATTCAGAGTCGGGCCAGTCGTGGAAGATCCATTTCAGCATGTAGATGTCTGCTTGGACAGGCTGTGGGTCGAACATATTGTGCGTCTGGAAAGACACGCGGGAGCGTAGGTCTTGAGGAAATTCTCGTTCAAAGACAGGTGCAACTTCCGGAAGGTCTTGGACAATGATCTTGAGATTAGGGAATTTGCGGGCGAGGACGGCGTCATCGTGGCCGGCTGAGCCGCCGATCTGTTGCAATGTTAGTCTGGTACCTCAGTGGCATAAGAATCAAATTCACTTACGTCTACGACAGTGGCGTCACCTGCTGCCGCCCAATCCACAGCCTTGTAGACCAGGTCTTCGGTCTTGAAAAGATCCTTGATATACGCCATGAATTTGACGAAGTTCCTCTGGCGCCATCCTTTGCTGTGCTTCTCGTACCCAATATCGCCCTTCTGAAGACCATCATTCTCGATGAAATCCCAGCTGTTGTCGAAGTTGCCCCACACGCCGCCTGAATGACAAAGCTTGAATGCAGTCTCCTTCATGTTCTTGGTGATCTCTTTCTTGCCTTGACTATACCTCCGCAACGCTTCGGGCAGTACCAACATCGGTGGACCAGTCTCGTCTAGTACCGTCTGTACGAATGCAATGAGTCCAGGATCTCTGGCGAGAGCCGCGGAGCGAGATGTATGTTGCACTGATGTTGATGCCGGCGAGTCCTTCGTGAAAAAGCGCATGGTAATAGCGTGATCGAACACCCTCGAGACGACCTCTTCCGGAAGCTGTACCTTTGCTGCGACATCTTCGAAACTCGCTTCACCATCAACGGGCACAGCGTTCCAGAAGTCGAACTGGTTCAAGATGTTCAGGCACGACGCATCTGGAATCGCTATGCGCAGTTAGTAAAGTGTAATAAATAATATAATATTACTTACCCATGTGCACATAGTTGAATACACTGTCGCTCGGTCCCTGGCTGAGAATCCACATGTCCTTGAGAGCATCTTCTAGGAGTTGTCTTGTCATGAAGAGATCACCCGGTAAGCTCTCGTATTTGATCGGACTGTCGGCTTCGAGGGTCACGGGTGGGATGTTGTTGGCTTCGAGGTCTTTCGTCATTTTGGCTGCCAGCTCTTTGATCTGGTCGGCCAGGGAGTTGAGCGTGGCGATCTCATGCTTCTGTTGCTGTATGGAACCCATCCCGGCTACTTGCGAGTAAATAATGTGAACTGGAGTTTGACAGAACTGAAGCAGAGTTGCCAGACAAATATACCTCTGAGAAGCTCTCGAGATGGCGCTACACCCCACTACTTCCGTCATCGGCGCCGCCTCCATCTTCTCGTCCAAGACCAAGCATATTTAGATCGTCCCGTGGAACAAGTGTGTCCGAGCATGGTCGCGATTGGTGTGACCTTCATCGATGATGAGCAGTCATTGGCTAGTCCATACCATGGCATGCAGGCTGATCTTATCAGATGAAAATTTGATCACCCGGCGCCAAGTCCATAATTGCAGCTGCCAGATAGAGACACAAGTGGTGGGTGGTGCATGGGAGACGCCATACGTCATCGAGCTTGGCTTGAGCCAAAACAAATAGCGCAATTATTGAAACTCCAGATACAATCAACGCAGTCGTCTCAAAACACAGCTGACAGCCGGATAGTGATACTTGCGGCCCGTTGTGCGCCATTAGATCCTTCAGATCCTCCAGAAACGATACACTTGTGATGCAAGGCGCCCGTACTAGGTAGGCTCTCAACACATGATTATTAGAGGTGACTACCAGCTGGGTAAGTACTCGATGTTTGGTAGCTTTCCAGTTCCCCTTCTCAACCTGAGGCTGCATTAAAGTAGGCAACCATGTGACAAATCCGTCGCGAGGCTGAGGATGAGGCTGAGGCTTACTCCTGGGCGCATGCTTCGTACATGCCCCGCGCCTGCTTGACTCGACCACTTGCACGAACCTCCGGCCTCGATGGTTTCCCAACGATTCCAACCCTATCCACACCAGAACCGCCTCCTCTTCTCTCCTGCCTAGACGCAATAATCAAGACCATGCTTTGTCCTGGCAGCGCAGGTCTGCATCTGGTTTCACATGACACAACAAGGCTGGGATGAAGTTCTCTTGCGCCGGTGGTTCCCGACCGACAACACAGGCGTAGAGGAACCGCTCGCAGAGGAAGACGTCCGTGGTATTGCGGATGTCCTGCATCGTAGCTCTCACGAGAGATGGAGCGTTATACCACGAGTTTACAGCGTATTGCGAAAGATTGACCGACTGGATACGATCGACGCCTTCCTTGCGAGCGATGTCACCGACATGTCCTTCCCGTTCGACAAGACTACCCTGCCCGAAGCGCTACGAGATCATTCGGCAAGGTTGAAGTTTCTCGAGCTGCAACATCTCGTGTACAACACGGAGGCGCTGAATCTTGAGCGTGGGATACATCATGGACATTTCGGTGATTCAAGCGATGTCCCCCTGAAGAAGATCGGAGAGTTAGGAAAAGGTGGCTTTGGATACGTGGATAGGGTGGTCAGCACCTTCAGCAACAGAGAGTATGCACGGAAACTCATTCCGAGAGGTCGCACTTTTCGAAGAGACAAGGTGGTTCTAGAGGCTTTCGTTAAAGAACTGACTAGTCTCAAGCGTCTATCACACCGACATCTCGTAACCCTTGTAGCAAGTTATACAGACAAAAGGTTTGTCGCTCTCATTATGAGTCCCGTCGCCGACTGTGACATGGAGACATTACTCCAGCAGAGTTCCAGCAATCACTCCGCTCGCCCATTTCTCCGATCGTTCTTCGGCTGTCTCGCCGCTGCGCTTGGGTATCTACACGACAATCGCATTCGCCACAAGGACATTAAACCTTCCAACATCCTGATCAAGCACGATCAGGTGTACCTCACAGACTTTGGTACTGTTCTCGATTGGTCGGAACTGGGCAACAGCTCAACTGCAACTGCACCTCCCACAACACCACGATACTGCGCACCTGAAGTAATGATGCATCTGGAGCGCAACTCGTCTTCTGATATTTGGTCACTTGGTTGCGTGTTCCTGGAGATGTGGACAGTGGTGAGGGAGGAGGAAGTCGATACGTTAAGGGCTCACATGATGTCTACTGGTACACATACAAAGGAATACCACGCCAATCCCGCAGGCTACCTGAGCTGGATTGAGAAACTCCGCCATGTACCGGGGACCTCCGTTGATAGCGATCCTTCGACTTGGATATGCAACATGCTTTTGCCCACGGCAAGCTCGCGCTGGTCAATCCACATCCTTGAGAACCACATAAAGGAGACCAGCATCCGACCCACGTCAACCTACAACTATGTCGGGCTATGCTGTATAGAGCTTGATTGTACCAGTCTCGAGACTTGCAGCTCCAGGGATCACGAAGAAGAACGCGAAATGGTAAAATCAAGAAGCCAACACCCACCAGTCGACAGTGCTTGCCATCATAGAGCTGTACCTAGAGTTGCACGAAACGTACAACCGAAAGTTGAAGGCAGTAGGACTTCTAAACCCAGAGGCAGCTCAACGGAAGCGGTGGCTGCTATGGATGACGAAACCATCTCTCTTACTCGGATAACTGTCACTTCCAGTGCAGCTGGTTCCGTCACCATGTCTGATTGCTATCGAAGCCAATTCGAGTCGGCCCCTGACTGGGACTGGGACGATGAAAGAATTGGTGACTGGGTAGAGGAGACCTGGTCTTTGATTACCACGGAGGTCCACAGATTGATAAAAAGTCCCGTAATTGAAACAGACTTACAGTCACCGCTACTTAGAAAAATGATGGCATGGATTCATGGACCCGAAGGGATGCTGCCAAATTTCGGTCATATCGTACTATTGAGGACGATGCTCGACCTTGACGAGACACGAGACAAAAGTGAGCGCCGCAAGCGCAGTTCCGCCTTCTTGAATGGCGATTCGTCGTCGGGAGATGTCCCTTCCCAGAGACTAGTAGCATGTTTCTACTGCAGGAAGCCTTACCCAGACCTAACAAAAGAGTATACATTGTGTTCCGAATGTGAGAATTTGTGGGAAGAGCACAAACAAGAACTCAAAGAGGTGGTTTTGAATAAGTTGAAGCCTGCGGCTCAACGCACGAAGCCAAAGCCAAGAGCCGAAGCTGAAGTTGGCAGGGTAATTTCGTGGGCGGACACCAGCTCTCACATATATGACCACCATTCGGCGCGAAGCAGTGTCGAATCAAACATCAACGACTCTCACGAGATCAGCCACGCTAGACTACGGAGGCAAAACAATCCCAGGATCAATATGATCGAAAGGTACTCGAAGCCGATACTGCTGTCGACATCGGCTTCGGAGCATCTATCAAAGCACGTTGATTACCATGCACTATCTAAATCAACACGAGAGAGCAAATTGAGTTCAGACCCAGCACGCGAAGGATTGCCTGGAGGGCGCTCAAAAGTTCACAGTGTTTTAGATGAACAGACCTCGAGCAAAAGTACAGAAAAGCTAGGGCGACGCCCCGTGCGCAATCGTCAGACATACACCGTTGGCACATCTTTACAGTCCTCCTCTTGTTCAAATAGCTCAACGGACAGTACTTTGGTTGAGGAAAGTCCTCAAATCAGATTCGCAACCGAGTCCAAGATAAGGCCCACAAGAGGAAATGGGCATTGGCACAGATTGTTCCGGCAAGCTGGTTCCTTCGGATTCGGTTAATCAGAGCATCTGAACGAGCATCTAAGCCTTGAATAAGGCTTACATATTCCGCTTGCTTGGGCGAACGAGATCATAGCTGGTGACAAGGTGCACAATGTACAGTTATCGTAATTCGGTTGATGATATGCACAACGTACGTCCTATCCTGTACAGCACACATCCGTATCTCAACAACTGACTGCCCCTAGAATATCATATTCAGGCTGTGAGCCGCAAGTCTATGTGACATGTCGTGTCGGACGTTGCTTGATGGGGGTTGAAGCTCGATAAGACACCAGTGTTCCCTAATGTGTCTCGTACAAGGAACACTTGATGAATGTGTTGCACCCGGGCATCAGTGCCTTCTGGAGCACGCTTAGCGAGTGCAGGAGGGTACCCGTTAAACAAGCATAAAACGATAGCTACAATTGTGCTCAGATCAATGCAACCCAAACCTCAAGAAATCACGAAGATATGAGTAAAGGGAGCGCAAACCAATCACACGCACATGCTATATGCATTCACATACTTCTCCAATCTACCTATATGTACGCTGGAATACGAGCACATCAACTCAATCTCGCGCTTACGAACACAAAATGAAAACTCCATCAACACCACACAAATGCCACATATTCCACCTGCCACCTATTTCACCCGCTCAGATTACGTCCCTACTTCTTAAACAACTTTCCCACCAACCCCGTCTTCTTCTTCTCGCCCTCCCGCGCCTCCTTCTCCTGCGCGTCATCCGCAAGCCTCTCGTCCTTGGTTGGAATGCGCGGCTGCTCTGCGAAACGAATGCCCGGCGTCCTCGTCGCAGGATTGGTGGCGGTCTTCTTGGAGTCGCTGGCATGCGGGTGCGTGCCGCGGCCAGTTTCCATAGGGTCGCCGGCTTCTACCTCGTCGTCGGAGTCAGACTCGGGGGAGTCATCGCCGACGCCTAGGGCGCCGAGGCGGCGCTTGCGCTCTGCGGCTGTTTCGCCTTCCAAGGCCGCATTGTCGGCGGGCTTGCTGGACGAGGAGGTGAATTGTTGGCGGTTGGGAGTTGATGGGGGCGACGAAGAGCCTTTGAGTGCGCCAAGGCGGCGGCGACGTTCAGCTGGGGTCTCCTGATCAGGGTCCTCGTTGCCTGCTTCGTGGTGCGGCGCCGTATCCGATTCCTGGGCTGCGAGGCGGCGGCGGCGCTGGGCGCCGGTCTCGCCTTGCTGGTCCATGGAGTAGTTCTGCAAGTCCGTGTGCACAGAGTGGAAGGGCACGTCTTCGCCTCTGCTGTCGACGAGGGTGAGCCCTTCTGGGCCACGGACACGGTCTTCTTCGTGTGCGGCAGGGGATTCGATCTTGTGGATCTCAGCCTCGCCTTCTTCACCCACGACAGGCGGAACGTTCGCAGTGGCGGATGCGGCTTTTCGGCGGTCGGTGGCTTTCTGCTCTTTGGCGTCTTCGTGCGCTGCGGTCTTGACGGCCTCGGGTGCGTCGCTGCTCTGGACGAACTTGGCTCGGGCCTTGGGGTCCATTTGCGACATCTGAGTGATGAACTCCATTTTGCTCATTCTGCGGCCGCCGGCGGTGACGGTGAAGCGGAGACGGTCGTCATCGTCCGCCGGAGATTCCTTCTTTTTCTTCCCATCTGCAGCTTGGGTGCCAGACGGTGCGCTCTCGCCCATCGCGGCTGCAGGCACACCCAGTTGCGTGCCCATCCTCTTCAGGGACTGAATAGCACGGCTGGTTCCTTCAGCCACCGACTGCCCGCGCTGTGCTCCCGGGCGTTTTTCTTTCTCTTTTTTGTTTGAGGGGATGTCGTACTGCTTAATGACTTCTCCATCCTCGTCCTCAACGATGATGGTGTTGCCGAATTGGTAAGCGAGTGCTGGACCACGTTTCTCGGGCTTTGGGGCCTTTTGAGCCTTCGAAGCGTCCGACAGCTCATCTCCGTGGTGGTGATGTTGTTTCGAAAAGCTCTGCATGCGTTTGCGCCATGCCTTCTGAGGGTGCTCGATTGCGTTCATAGCTTGTCCTGGGGCCTCCTCCACTGCACCACCATGTTCCCTTTGAGCCACGCCACCCTCAACGTCTTCATCGCTCATCAATTGCTCTGCTTCTCTTGTATCACGCCTGATCCGTTCTTGGCCATGATGACCACTGTCATCCATGACCTCCAGGACATTACCCTCCTCATCTTCGATCACAGTCTCATCGCCTTCCTGGTATATCTCTCCTTGTGGCTCTTGCCTCTTCATCTTCTCCTTACCGTTGGATGAGCTGTCGCTTGAAGCAGCCATAGCATCGGCAAAAGTGTCAGTGTCTTGCTCGGACGGGGCAGCTTCCCTTTTCTCTAGATCACGTCGACCGTGGGGGCCAATAGCAGATTGAGAAATGGGCCCACCAGGTCCTCGACCAGAATCCCATTTGTTCTTCCGATTAATTGGGCGGCGTGAAGTAGAACGACTGGCATTTTCCTCGTCCTTCTTCTGGCGTTTCAAGAAGCCACCAGCATAACCTGGAGGTGGTAAGAGACCCCCTCCGTTGGTCTCCGCCTTCTCATCGAAGGAGGATTCTGACTGCCTACGGTTAAGTGACATTGAAGTTCTTGAGCGAGACTGAATGCGAGGCAACCGGTCCATCCAGCCTGGTCCATCCTCGTTTGCTTGAGTATACGATAGCGAGATGGTGAGCGTGTTAATTCGTTTGCCGAGAGTGAAAACTGCGATGGAACTGCCGTGCACGATGATACTGACAATGACCAGGAAACAAGTAATGGGCCAGATCATCTCAATGATGTTGAGGTGCTCGAATCCTGGCTCTGGCAGTACCGCTAGCGGCGTCGTCGACTCGGTCTCTAATTCGGCTCTGGCAAGAATCGCAACGAAAAGACCACCTACACCGATTGGCCCAAAATGCCCGGCAAAGCAAGCTTCGCGCCAGGTCTTAAGATCCGGTATTACAGGCTTCAATGCGAGCATGATGGGGAGGCGACGGAAGAAAAGTACCAGAATACCCAACACCACGAGGCGCCATGGCGAAAGTCCAATGATCTCCGGCGAGTTGAACAGATCCCAAGGGATGATAGTGCCGAAGTAGACGAAGAAGGCCAAATTGATAAGCAGATCGATAACGTTAGAGACGTGAGACTCTTCCGTCTTTTCGAGGAACCACCCATCGTTGGAAAATCCTACTCCGCAGGCAAAACCGACAAGGAGATCATCTAGCCCTAGAAGCGCGCCACTTCCAGCGCACCACAACGCGAGGACGAAGTAGAACACAAGGAAACTCTCTCGATCGATGAGGTCCTTCTCGTGAGCCCAGCGAATAGCACGGCGTGCAAGATAGCCAATGATGACTCCGTAGACTGCGCCAAACAGACACTCGTAAAGAATGGTGTAGCAAATCCAGTGGAACGCCACTTTGTTGGCGTCTGGACGGTAGCGGATGAGGTAAATGGCAAAGTAGACGAACGGAAACGCCATGCCATCGTTACAGCCAGATTCAGCGGAAAGCAAATCTCGCAAGTGTCTAGGCACTCGCTTTGCGAATTTGCCCTTTCCGACGACGGAGGAAGCCAGAACAGGATCGGTAGCGGTAACGCATGCAGCAATGCACAGACTGTCTAGCCAGTTGAGGTGGCTGTGAAACAGGCCCCAGATGAACAGACTCGTGATCAGCCAGCCAAAGGTCATGACGGGTATCAGAAGGAGAGTGACGGATTTCCAGTGCTTCTCCATGTACGCCCTTGGCAACTCGACTCCTATAGCGAAACATTGCACGACTAGAACAATGCGCGAGAATTCTAGGGTGATCTGGTCAACATTGCCCCAGGATGCAGGGTCAATGAGGTTAGCGGCAGATGGGCCAAAGATGATTCCACATATGGTCGCGACGGTGGCTTCACCAATGTACAAGCGTTCCTTGATCACAGAGGAACATAACATGAACAGTGTGGTGAAGCCGCCGAGGATCAGGTAAACCAGATGCGGCTTGTTGATGGACAAGTGTTCCCACGCCATGTTGTAGACTTGGAAGGCTTGTAGGTGGGTCTTCTCAAGTTTTGCCTATTGTTCTTTTGCTTGCGCAGAAGGTTGTGTGGCGATGTAACTGAACAAGCGCTTATTCTAGGGTAAGGCTTGAGTTCGTATTCGTCGACTAGGATCGTCTTCAAGCGATAGACCCGTTATGTAGGGAGGTAAGAGGCGTCGAAGCCTGCAGGCGGTCGAGAATACGGCTCGGTGGTGGTAGAGATGCGCGTCGAGACCGGATGCATGTATGAGAAGGTGCGCCCAGTCGCCGCTCCCGCAATGCCGTAGTTGGCGTCGTGGGTGGTCGTTGACTGAGGAAGTGACGAGTTGACAACAAAAACAGTCGGTTGGCCTGTGGTGACGAGTGAGTGATGCTCTTGCAACAAGAGTAGACAAGAAAGTCCCAAGGAAAAATCGGTGAGCTTACAAAGACCCAAGTTGAGCTCGGCGCGAGATCTAAGAAGCTTGGAGCGGAAAAGCTCAACGGCGCAAGAAAGAGTGGTTCACGGCGGCCCACACCCACGCTTTGTTGACAGGACCACGGTTGTATTCCTGCGCGCCAATGCTTGCTTGTCAGCGTCAATCGCAAGTAAATGCGCGTCGCGAGTCGTCCAGTGGCAGTCTCAGCGAGAGCAGCAGAGGTTGGCACAAGGAGATGCAGCACACTTTCTAGCGCATCTTAACGTCTTGGTATGCGCTTGGCCGACGTATTCACAGTGCCGAGTTGCGCTTGTGCCCCGAGGAGCTCTCTCTTTGAGTCGCCCCAGGTGCCTCCGTAGCACAAATATCACGGTGCAATAACTTCTTGCTTACTGCGGGGCGACAGTTGCGATGCGCTAGCAAGATCATCCTTTCTATCGTGAAGCCGTTCAGTTATCTCTGGCAAAACACCAGTCGTGGGCGGAGATGCGCAGGTTCCTATTGGTTGGGGATTACGAGCACAAGCCGCAGTCAACCTTGGAAAACGTCTGGCGCACGCCACTTGCATCGCATCAAGACTCGCCGAGCGTGGGGAGGAGGAACATCCGGCTAACAAAACTAACACATCTTGCTTATCACATGATGTCTGATATGCAGGCCCTGCATTCATCTGCAAGTATGGCGAACGACAAGCCGTCAGTCAGCGACCGATCGCGGGGTATACTTCCTCAAGCAGCAGCGTCTTCGGGGCGGTCTGGAGCAGGAGGTCACTTGAAAAGTCTCAGAATGTCGAGCGATTGCGGCGGCTGAATGCAGATGTGTTGGAGTTGCGACTCATCGTGGGAGTGGTCGTGCGTGCAGCCTCACTTCGCTTGCGTCGGCTTCGTCTGACATGGGGTCAGCGAGTGCCGTTGCTTTTTTTTTGATCTTGGAACGAGACGCCGATTGTACGCCTCGAGGTGGCGAGGACTAGCTACGCAGTTGCACAGCAGACAGATCTGCGGTTGTGAAGGTACGAGGATGACCTCGAGCGAGATACTTCCGTGGTTGATGAAGTACTAGGGCGAGATGGAGCGAACCAAGAGGTGTGGGGTTGATCAAGACATATCCGTGGCCTCGAGGACAGCGTGATCAAGAACCGCGTCGGACAAGATCAAGCAGAGGCGCACGAATTATGTAAGCTCCACAGCTTCCATGGTGGGTTCCACGCGTAGCATATCTACTGGTTCGCTCAACATTTCCACCCATTCTTTTATTTAAAAGTAAACGTAGTCTGGTGGTTCGTACACAGAAGAACCAGTCCACGGGATCCAAGAATTCAGGTAGGTTCATAGGCACCTTCATCTGGTCTGGGCCTTTCCTAACTGTTACACTTACCGGTAAGTGGTATCCTACAATGGTAACAACAAAGAAGCACGCCTCCCCTTCGCATCACCAAACACCCGACCCCGCTACCAGGTCCAACTTTCTTTCTCACTGTCCTTGCATACACCTTACTTTAGTACAAAAGTACCAAATCTCCACACACGTCATCCTCAATGCCAAAATTCCCTGCATGGACAAGAGCCGTGAGTATCGCCAGGATACCGTCGGTTGTACACGTAGGGCTACGCCAACAAGGATAGCCATGTTCGCAGCAAGGAGAAAGGAGAAACGTCGCGCTGGCGCTGATGAAACTTGAAACATGACAGCTCAGACACTAAGTGACCGAGATCGATCATCCTTGATTCTGAAAAGCGTTATAAGGCGAGCTCGTTGGAGATGAATGACGGGCTGGGAAAGAGATCGTGAATGGGATGTGGCTGTGGAACGAGTGTTGAAGTTTAGACGTGCGTTTATGTCACTATGATCCGAATCTCTTCATTGTTGAAAAAATGCATTGTATGTGCTCCGCTCCGACTATATACATCGCTTTCAAATCGCTGTACGCGTAAACATGAACAGATGCCAGACTGAGAGATGCAGACTGATCGCCATCAACTCCACAAGCGCCCCAGCCAAAATGAACCAAGATCCAATAAACAATGCGAGGGTGTAAATTACGCCGAATTAACTGATTTTCCCGCCCATGCACACCGCGACACCACACACCGCTGCGCGTACGTAAGCAAATACCGGAGAATTGAATTATGTACCAAGAAACCATGATGCATGTCCTCATGTCGTCATCGCAAAAGTCATGATCTAGTTGATGCTCAATGCCCAACGGGCAACCACGTTCGGCGCTCGTCCATACTGCGATTCGTCCGACCCCCAGGCGTAAGCGGAATCTCCACACGCGCGCGGTCCACGCGTTCAGGATCGCTGTCATCGTCGTACGCATCGGATAGGCGTGAGAAGTAATCGGCGAGACCGCTGGTAGGTGAAGCAATAGTCTCGTAGAGAGGGGGAGGAGTCTCGAGGGGTGGCGGGGGCTCTTCTTCGCTGAACGCGGGCGGGTTGAATGAGGGCACGCGCATGAGATGAATGGGTCGTTGCACGTTGGAGTCGTTGGGTCCGCCGATGTGTGCTGCTTGTGGGCGTGCGAGCGGTGGTGGTGCGATGGTTGCATCGGCGTTGGAAGTGCCTCTTGCGCGACCCATTGAGCTTAGTGTCGGAACGAAGCTTGTGGGGGAGTTGCGGCGGATAGGTGCATTGGGGCAGCCGCATTCAGGGACGCGGGCACCGTTGAGGGCGGGCTCGGGCGATGAGTATGCTGGTAATGATGTGTTTGCTTGTGTAGCCTGGCATGACAGGATGTGGAACGGCGAGTCGATGGAGATCTCAAAGTGTCGCCTCTTTGTGGGGTCAGTTGCGTCTGGTTTCGAAAGACGCATGACGAGCTTTTTGAGGTTAGTGTGTGACACGTGCAGATGGATGGTTACTACATACCTTGATCCAGTGGTGCACCTGGATGTTCTGGTACGTGGTATCGAAGTGTAGCTTTGTCAACTTGTCCTTTTCCCGCATGTTGTGACAGCTGGGTAGCTGCACGTTGAACTCCATCTCAGTGGGTCCGATGTTGGCGTCGCCGCCGAGGTCACCAAGTAGATTGGTTGGGTCTTGTACTTGTATGCTCTCGCCACGGGCAGCAGCAGCTCTCTGATCGTACGGTACACCCCCGCCAGAAACTATCCGCATTGTGCTACCGGGGAAGGTGCTGGTTGGCGGAGCATCCGCGCGCTTTTCGAAGAGTTGAACTTTGCGAACTGGCTCCATGCGATGTACCCGCTTATTGTTGCAGAAGTATTCGACGTTTTCCGTCACGAATACCTTGATCCTGTGACATTGTACTTTGGCCAATGGAGTGAGCTTGAAAGCAATGGGTACCTGAGCACCCAACGGGAACGACTTTCCAGAAATGACGATATCATAATGTAACTGATCCTCCCAGCTGCGGCTGATGGCAATGGGCTCGACCTGCTCCAACGAGCCTTCTGATGGCGCACGGATCACGGAGACCTCTTTCGTACCGACGAGGTTGGTACGGAACGCCCCCGCTCGTTCCACGGTTGCCTCTAGCTCGTACTTGACGGATCCGAGGTCGACATCAATGGTCTCAGGGAGACGACTGTCCAGTGGGAGCTCGAAGTTGTATGTGTACTCGCCCGGATTAAAGGTTCTGTACCCCCGTTGTGCGACCGATGGACCGCCAGATGGGGTTTCGCCCTTGCCAAAACTTCGTGATTGGTTGACCTGGAGTGACAGGCGCTTCGCTTCCTTGGTCGTGAGGTTTAACATTGAGTTGTTTGGCGAGCCACCGAGACCACCTGAGGTTTTGTACAAGTCAACTTGATCTGCACCAGTGCCAGTTTCGGCTGTCGGAAATTGCGAGTTGAAGAATGGCCACGTGTGGCTCATCAACGTGTCCACCTCCTCGAAATCGACCTTTTTGGGTGGTATGCCCTCTGGCCACTTCGTGAGAGATTTCCCTCGAAACTTCAGAGTGATTGCTTTCAGTTTGGTGGGTTTTGTGATCTTGAGTACCAATGTTCCACGAAGCATGGCAGTACTTCGCTCTGCATTTTCGTTTTGCTCGAAGCCGCGCAGAAATAGGACGGGCTCTGTGAGAGAGATGTTGACATTGACGCCGCCCCCAGAAGCGACGGGCTTTTCTGAATCAGAGACGCTCCGCACGTTGCTGATCATGCTTTTTGCCGACCTTCCTGAAGAGAAGTGGGAGTCACTGAGCGACGGGCGAGGCGCTCCGGGTGCCATGGTCGCGCTCACCGCTCCAGTAGAATTTCTATTACTCGATCTCATCTCGCTGGTGTCCGGTAAGGCGGCCTCAGGAAACGAAGCGACTGATGTGCGGTTGCTGTTCGGTGCGGATGGAGGCAGCCGTATATCTGTAGCCTCTTCGCCCGGCTTCGAGCGCGTGTCAATCAGCGACCGCAAGTAACGCTTTGCGCTTTCCCTAGGGCCCGCCAGCTTTTCGGTGAAGTAGGATTTGCTTGTTGTTTGCTTCTTTTCGCGACGATAGCAGATGGGGTCGGCGGTGACGTGTTGGATGTGAATACGGTGGGGTCTTCGAGGACGTCCGGAGTAGATGCCGCGACGGGTGTGCGTGCGTGACGAATCGTAGAGACTGTCGGGAATGTATCGAAGACGGCCGCGGTCACTATATATATTCTGATATTCTGTCATAGTGAAGGCGTGCGTCAGTCGACGTCAATTGCAAGAGGTGGAGCTGTTGTATTGCTGGGTATGTGGTGCACGCGACGCCTTATAAGGGAACGAGGATGTGTAGTAAATAACGGTTGGGCTTGTGTAACTCTCGAGAGTCATGAGAGGGGTACAAAGGAGGCCCTGGTTACAGTAACATAACCATGTCCCATGTCGTTGCTTTAGGGGCAAGTGAGGTTGGACGCCCAGCAGACAAAGGGCCCAGCGCAGCGATGGGGAAATGAAACAGGGACTCACACTTGAACAGGCTGTCACAGGGAATAGTGGGCATAGTAATGTTGAAAAGGGTTCAAACAAAGCGTGTTGTGAGGCGGTCAGGTAAACCGAAGCAGCGGAAGCGTGCGGGATTCCCCTGCGTAAAGACAAATGCGCTGGCGATGATGAAGATGCTCTGTCAGGACCACGACAGACGAATGGCCGCGGTAGTCTTGAATTTGACCCAAACTAGCAAGCAGGCAGGTGGACTATGACAGTCCCAGACAGGGCGAACGCGCAGGCTGACCGAGGAACAGAGGTGCAGGGTGCAGGGAACGTTCGGAATCGGATGACGCGGGTTGAGGTGCTATCTCGGCGGGGTTGTGTGGTGGAACCGGAAGGGTTTGCAAATACTATGGTAGCGCGCGCCGGGAATTATACTTCAGTAATGGCGTCGTCGGTCGAGTGCATTAACGGCGCATTGTATGGACAGTAGCTGTTAATAGCTGTTTGGGCGAGGAGCATTCTCGGGGGCAACCCTCGTAGAGAGAGCATGGGCAGGCATGCTTGTAAGCGTACTCGAGAGCAGATGATGTAATGCATCGACGTCCTCAAGCACCAAAAGAGCCAAGGCCTGAGTCGCTGCAGAGCTCGGGCTGCCGCACGGGTTACTCGGTAGCTTGCGCGTACTCACCATCACCAGCACTCCGCTGACTGTTTTGATGAGTGACAGGATCGCTAAGCCTCGAGCTGTCGAGATGAGATCTGGTCAGCGATCAGACTCCAGACTCAAGACGCGGCCGGGTCGATCTCTGGTTACTTGCTTTTGGTGGTCGAGTGCTAAGTTTCCTGTTTCTGCAGCCCGATTGTCGCGGCATGCTGGTTGGCAGTATTGGCAAGTAGCGCGGCACCAAGCAGGGCAGTCTTACAACGTACATACACAAGACTACCTGCTTGGGAACGAAACAACCCCAAAGGCGTAGTGATCAGCTCTGGGGTGCTGAATCTGGCATCGACTTCGGCAGGGGAAAATTTGAAAATCTTCTCGAGCCGCAATAATTTGCGATCGATGACATGTCTGCATGTCTCTCCTCAGCGTCTCTGAGTTGAACTCAACTGCATCTACCGACAGCCAGACTAACCTTTTGTGTAGTACTACCGCCTAACACACAATATGTTTTTACTGAGCTAATCATAAATGCATCATGGCGTATGGCGCTATGGTAACTACTCGCAGTGGATCAGGGACAACTAATTTTTTATTTCCAGCATCTGCGTCACGGCGCGGGTCCGGCAGCAGGAAGAAATTGATGGGGAGAAGGTGATTCGTTGGACTGTTCGCCATCCAACAGTAGGCGTAGACGAGCGATCGGGTGTGGCTTGGTTGTTTTGTTAGCGGCACGTGAATGCGTTCCAGTCGCGCTTCCCCGCAACGCGCTCAGCCCGTCGCGCTGTCCACACCAAGCATCGCGACTTCTCGAAGAGGCCGCACCAGCTATGGCGACAACAGACGGAGGCCATGGTAATGGTAATGTTGCAATTGCTCCCCCACCATGGGACATGCACTCACAGAACACAGAGAGAGGCCAGCCTCTGATCGGGGCGGTCATCTGCTGCACCTCCATTGCCCCCGAGACGCGCGTAGGTACTTCCGCTGCGGCGCATATATCTTTGGTTGATCTTCTCTGCAGATGAAACTGGCCAACATTGGCTCGCAGATGGGCGCAGTCATCAAGCTCGACCTCACATCAGACGTAACCCACCTCATCGTCGGCAGCACCGAAAGCGCCAAGTATCGCTATGTCGCAAAATGCCGGGAAGACGTTAGGGTGCTCTCGCCGGCATGGCTGGAGGCGCTCAGGGATGTGTGGCTGTTGGGCGGTGACGACTTCGACCTCGCTGCTTTCGAAGCAGAGCATCGCATGCCTACCTTCTATGGGCTAAGGATCTGTCTGACGGGCTTTGACAATCGTAGGGACACCATCACGCGACACGGAACAGTGCTGACGGGGCGCAGCGGAACAACGACGACACATACAGGAGACGGTGGACAGAAACGGGGCGGAGTACCACGGCGACCTCACCAAAGTCGTCACCCACCTGATCGCAGCCACGCCGACCGGGAAGAAGTACGAGCACGCCCTCAATTGGAGGATGAAGATTGTCTCGCTGGAGTGGTTCGAGCAGAGCCTTGAGCGGGGCATGGTGCTGGAAGAGGCTCTCTACAACCCCACCATACCAGTCGAACAGCGAGGGCAAGGCGCATGGGCCCGCACAGAGTTTCCGTCGCCTACCATCGGCATCAACAAACGCGCAAGAGAAGCTGAACCGAGCCAGGCGCTCAATCCGTTCCGGAGAAAGTTGCGGCGCTCGGCCAGCACGAAGATGGGAAGCCAGAGTGAAGCGCTATGGGCTGGCATCACTGCAGTGAGCTTGGACCGGCAGCAAGATGAGGGCGACGATTGGACAGAGGACAGTCTCAATAAGCACGACACACCACAAAGGCATGCGCCTCCCTCGCTTCTCGAAGACCCAGCTGCCCCAGAACACGATGCGCCTCCCGCAGCAGACCCTGCAGAGGATCCTAGTCAGCCACCGCGGCCTACAGATGTCGATATCACGGAAGGCATCTTCAAAGGGCGCGTCGTGTTCCCGCATGGCTTTGATGCAGACAAGGTATGGTGGCACAAACCCGTTCCGGACTCTGCTAACATCTCGGCCAGACGAGTATCCTACGCCAGCATCTGCAAGAGCGCGGCGCTCGCGTTCCACAAAGTACCGACGTCGACCATTTCCCAACCGATGACCTAAGACGAGGCTATCTCGTGATTCCACATGACGCAGAAGTTGACCTGACGTCTCTTCCGGAACGTGCCGGGTCATTGTTGAGCTTGGTGACTAATTGGTGGGTGGAGCGATGTCTCTACGGAAAGTGTCTAGTCGACCCCGCAAAAGATGTTCTAAGCCAGTCTTTCAATAGCAGGAGTATCGATGGTGCGTTTCGTTTGAGTCCAGAACTTCTGGCTCCGTAGTGCTGACGTACATCAGGGTTCTCCGATCTGACCATCAACTCAACCGCATTTGTCGGCATCGAACTTCTCCATGTCACGAAAGTCGTCGCGTACTTCGGTATGGAAATTTTCTCCGCACGCATGTGCGCTAGTCTGACGTTTGACAGGTGCGACGTATGACGAACAATTGACTCCAAAGACTTCGGTCCTCATCAGTAACAGTCGAGAGCCAAACGCGCAGAAACTCAAATACGCTACGGATCGACATATACCAGTTGTGTATGCCTCATGGCTGTGGGAATGCTTGCAAACCCATCAGATGCAACCGTATGGTAAGTATATGCTCAACACAATATCGTCACCGCAACCACAGAATTCGCGGCCACGAGAAAGACCAAATGTTTCATCAGAAACACCTACTGCTCGGCTCTCTACAGAGGAGAGCTTTGAGCTTCGACAGAAGAAAGCTCAGGCTGCGAAGAAGCCAACGAAGCCGCGTGGGCCTTCGCGACCTCGCGCTCTCGATCTTGCCCCATCAGCAGATCCAACCCCTGCATCGACCACGGGGTCATTGACTCAATCAAAGACGACTAACAACACGTTCCGTGATGAAGATGATGAAAGTATACCAAATGTTGATGGGCCAGCATCGCTGCCTCTGCAGGACATCAGCGCAAATTCCCCTCGCCACCCCTCCACCACATCTCTAGATTCGAAGTCCATACCACGACAACGCAGCTCATCTGCAGAATCGCTAATTCGCCCTGTACCGCGTCAATCGAGAACAACAAGACATCCCTCTCCAGATTCTGTAATCCCAGCACCCGAACCTGACTCTGTAATACCCGCAGACAACGAGCCACCACCCCAGGATCCCCCAGAAGAAAAAGACTACTCCGATATCCTAGCCCAGCTGCGCGCCAATCGCAAACCTCTTCCCTCCCCAGCCGAACAAAACTCCACTTCACGACGCAGAAATCGTAGACAACTCGGTCGCGCAACGTCCACGCGCTCCAATGACTCGGGCGCTGACAGCTCTGGCCAACTCAACCTCGACGGCGATGACGATCGTGAAGTTGTGCAGGAATACCAGCCCAGTCAAGAATTGGGGTGGGATTCGCCGGGTGCGGCGAAGGCGCGGGAGCAGATGATTAAGAGATTGGGTGGGAGGGTGGAAGAAGGGAGTGTTATGGTGAAGGGGATCGGGGTCGTGAGGGATGTGGCTAGTGAGAATGCGGGCAGGGGTGGGCGGGCGGTGCGGAAGAGGAGGGAGAAGGGGCTCTAGGGGTGTCATGATGTATCATGTGAAGGATGCTTTTTGGATTCGTTACAGTGTACATAGATGCATAGCGGCATAGCGAGATGGCGTCATTGTATTGGGTATAGCGAGCAAGCATGGCGTTCCCGGCGTCAAACACACAGCATACAGCACATTCGCTTCCCCACTAGTTCAACTTCAAAGGCCATACGTAACCTTCAACCTCTTCTCCAAATGCTCCTTCGCAGTAATAACCCCATCCACTCCCCCATCCCCATCCTGCCCAAATCCCAACCTCTCCCTCTGCCTCCCCAACTCCACCGCCCCCCTCCCCCCAAACTCCTCAATCACACTCCCCGGCACCCTCTCCAACCTCACCTCATCCAACGGATGGCAAAAATACGCCATGCTGTATCTCTCCACCCCGCCTGAAAACGTGACGCGATGGACGGTGGATTTTAGAAGGCCGGCGGTCCAGTAGCAGAGGAGGTCGCCGATGTTGATTAGAATTGGTGGTGGGGGGGATGTATGGGAGGAGTTTGGGGTGTGGTTGGTATTGGAGGGGGCTGAAGGGTCGACGGGTACGTTGATCCATTCCCCAGTTTGCGAGAGAAGCTGCAAGCCGGCATTACCCGTTTCGCGGAAGAGAAGTGTTATACTGCCGTAGTCTGAGTGTGCGCCTGCCCTGATATTTACACTTTCATCCTCATTCTTCTCCCGTTTGTTATTGTCGCTTCTGGGATAGTAGAGTAAGCGGAATATACTCCCCGTCGGGCCTTTGGATTGATCGTGGCGCGCGGAGAAATAACTCGGATCAGGGATTTCAAGGGCCGTGGAGAGTAGGGAGAGGATGGATGTGCAGAGTGTTTGGCAGGAGGATTGGAAGCGGGATAGGAGGGGGGAGTGGGTTGAGAGAGGGGTAGGGAGGGGTTGTAATAGTGCCCCGGGTGATGGAGGCGCCATGTTCTGAGATGATCGAGTTAGACGTGATCAGAGGATATTGGAATGGGACTGGAAACGAACGAATGCTTCTTTTGGGTCGCCTGTTGTCGTGCCGGACGGATCGAGCGCTTCGCCTGACATGCGGACCCAGCCGCGGTTTACACCGCCTGCTTTGTCTGAATGGATGGCGTATTCGGCTTTGTGCTCTGTTGGGGAGGCGAAGAAGGCTTTGGACTATGTTGAGATTAGTTGTTGTTCTTTGTGTGAAGGGAAGGAAGAAGATTACAAGGCTGAACATGGCGTCGATGTCACTTTGTGGGATGGCCAGGCCATCGTTTTTGATGAAGAGGAAGCCGTGTGTGGAGGCGGCATCAAAGACTTGTTTGGCTACTCCTGGGGAGGGGTTGGAGATGTCTATGACTGGGATTTCTGAGGCTGACATTTTCGATGTTTGGATGTTGGACAAAAGAGGTTGCAGATGTGGTGTGTGGGTGAACAGAACGGAAGCTCAAGGCAAAGACTGATAGATAACCGAATTTATCGCCTCGTCATCAAATTCCATAGCTCAACGTAGGTTTATCATCAATGAGTACTACATACTGCATTTATCTAGGAGATGTCATCCATCACGAGATGTACAAAGATGATGGTAGACATTGTTACGTTCAAGCTTGCGAGGTGTACCTGAAGCTAGTGCAGTAGCGCCCATTGCTGCAGGGATGTGCGGGCAGCTTCATGAGGTTGCGGAGCCACAATTTCACCGCGTGTTTCCCCCGCTGTCAATAGCGACGACAACTCCAACTCCCAGTCTCCTGACACAAGCTTCAGAAGTCAAACACACAACCTCTAAGCTCAAGTGTAACAGCACTATCAAACCCCAAGCTCGACCACACCCAACCGACGACCAGCGCTCGCACGCGACGCAAGCATGATTTGCGACTTCGAGC
>Ga0265798_10004060_pt1 | contig 20465 bp, 17 predicted proteins | sample P3T30metagenome_FD_192430 | JGI IMG/M metagenome (GOLD analysis project Ga0265798, IMG submission 192430) | Plant litter microbial communities from East Loma Ridge, Irvine, California - P3 T30 | ecosystem: Environmental > Terrestrial > Plant litter > Unclassified | place: USA: California... | reverse complement strand
ATCATTTTTTGTCTCAAGCCGCCCTGTGGTCCGTTTACGGGTCAAAAACGCTGCGCCTCCGAGGGGGAACGTCGCGTGACCCGCGTTCTGCGGCCAGTCGGCCTCCGGCGCACGCACGGTGCATAGGTACGAGCATGAGCGCTCTCCTGAACACCGACACGCCCGAAGTTCGCATGCCGACCGAAGTCGCCCGTGCGGCCTTCCTCCCCACAGACGACCCTGACGACATGCTCCTCACCATCACCGAGGTCGCGTCGTATTTGCGCGTGCCGCTCGGCACGATCCGCAAGTGGCGTGAGAAGGGGAAGGGCCCGAAGGGGCGAATGGTGGGCAAGTCCCTCCGCTTCCGCTTCGGCGACGTCCGGGACTGGTTCGAGAGCCAGCCGGCATCGTGACTGGACGCTCCAAGATCGCTCCCGGCTCCTGGGGCGAGGTTTCCACGACCGAGACCGAGCATGGCGTCGACGCACGTGTCCGCGTCCGGCGCATCGACGGCACCTACGTTCGGCTCCGTCGTCGGGCGAAGACGAAGGCAGCGGCGCGAGCCGCAGTGCTCGCTGCAGCCAGCGACGTCGCACAGCGTCTCGGCGGCGTGGCGGGCCTCACACGCGACTCGACAGTCGTCGCCCTGATCGAGGAGTGGCACGACTCCGAGCAGCATGCCAACGAGCTCCGGCCGCAGTCCCTCGCGAAGCAGTACTGGGCTGCCAGGAACGTCCTCGTACCCGTCCTCGGTGAGCTCACGATTGGCGAGCTCACGGTCCCGATCTGCGAACAGGCGTACCGGACGATGCTGGAGCCTCGGCGCCCGCGTAACAACCGCGGCGAAGAGTACGGCGAACCCCGGTCGATGCAGTCGAACGCCCGCTCTGCCCTATGGGTACTCAGGAAGGTGGTGCGCCGAGCAGTGACGCTTGGCCTCCGCAACGACAACCCGGCGGAAGCCGTTCGGCCCCGCCGCCAACCGCCGCGCGAAGTGCACGCCCTCGCCGACGACGGCGTACAGCACCTCCGCACCGCCGTGCCGCGCTACAACGATCGCGAAGACCGCAACGACCCCCCCGCTGCAGCACCTGGCGGAAGCGCTCGACGTCATGATGGGCACCGGTACCCGCATCGGCGAAGCCCTCGCCCTTCGAGTCAACGACGACCTCGACCTGTCGACATCCCCGCTGACCGTGCGGGTGCGAGGCACGCTGGTCGACCTTCCCGGACGAGGCACTTTCCGGCAGGATTTCCCGAAGACGGAGAAGTCTGAGCGCGACATCCAGGTACCGAAGTGGCTCGACGAGAACATTCGCCGTTGGATCGCGGACCCTGCCCGCGCGGAGCGCACGCTGCTGTTCGAGACCAGAACCGGCAACGTCGTGTCGATGGCGAACGTGCGCCGAAGCCTGCGGAAGGTCAGGGCCTGGGCTGACCTGCCGGATTGGATCGTGCCGCACGTGCTCCGAAAGAGCGTCGCGACGAAGATCACCGGGCAGCACGGCACCGACGACGGCATGCGGATCATGGGCCAGTCGGACATCCGGACCCTCGAGAAGCACTACGACAAGCGCGGCACCGTGAGCTACGGCGTCACGTCAGCGCTCGAAGGGTTCGGAGCGGCCGCCGCGGTGAATTTCGACGCGGAACTCTCAGCCCTCCTCGGCGGAGTCCCCGGCGCCGACGACGGTGACACCGCCCGCCGCATCGAAGCTGCCGAGCGGGAAGCAGACGCCCTCCTCGCCGGGATGGCTGCAGCGATGAGCACGACAGTCGACTGCTTGCCGGAGCAAGTCCGCGTCGGCGTCCGCGCATCTGCCCTGAGCCGTACCTTCGCGACGTAGCGCAGGAGCCCTGCGGCGAGGTACGCGGTAGACAACCGCACCGTCGCTCGGCCCTCCTCTGCGCCGACGTGCGCGCTCTTGCGTCGGATGGCACGATGCGCGCATCGGCGGTGCTCCGAGCCGTCCGTCGGGCAGCTACGCTCGGGTCGACGAACGGGGGCTCCGTGGGCGAGCGAATCAGCGTGCCAGCGACCGCGGCTGGCTACATCTTCCGGACCGACTGCGACAGTGACGGCTGGTCGTACATCGGGCAGAGCACCCGCACCGACCCCGACAACGTCGCCAGCTACTTCGGCAGTGGCGAAGGCATCCGCATGCACGTGGCCGAACATGGCACCGCTGGGCTGCAGAAGACCGTTCTCGCCATCGCAGAGACGCAACTGGAGCTGCACTACCTCGAGATGCTGCACCTCGCTGCAGCGCGCCGTGACGGGCTCATGGTCCGCAACGGAGACTTCGGTGGGCCGCGTCCGTTCCTGGTCATGCAGCGTGCGCTCTACAACTTGCTTCCCGAGGCCTACGCCGCGGCGATCAGCAACCCGAAGAAGTTCCACCGCATCATCGCCCGGAATCGCGATCTCGTCGAGGTCGCGATCCTCGACGTCACGGCAGCGCCAACGGAGGACTATTACGCCGGCCTCGAACGCGACCTGCTCACCAGCGAAGACCTGACGAACCCATGCCCGAGCTGCGGCGCTGCTGCCGGTGCTGTGTGCCGAACGAACGCGAACTCGCTGACGAAGCCGCGTAACCCGTCCCGGAACCACGCTCGACGGCCGCGCCGCACCAGCTGACCTCGCACAACGCCCGAGACGCGGTGCATAGGGAGAGGTGAACACCACCGATCCCGAGGAGTCAGCATGAGCATCACCGCCCCGCCGTCCACGCCAACCGAGGTCTCTTTCGACTTCGACGTCGAGACGATCGCCGCGATGATCACGGGGCTCAGCGATGCCGACCGCACGAAGCTGCACAAGCTCATCGGAGTCCGGCGCGCAGCTGCCCCCCGCGCTCCGAAGCTGGACGCCGAGTCATACCAGCCGAACACTGGTGACCCCCGCCTCGACGCGTTCATGGCGGAACGACACGACCCCAGCTTCAAGCCGTGGAAGCCGAAGAAGCCGAAGAAGCCGTCGAAGGCTACCGTCAGCGGCGCCAAGGGGCTGATCCCAGCGGAGAGCTTCGAGGGCCTCGCCGCTAGGGGCTGGCGTTCGCGCGGCTACACCGTGGAGAAGCGCGAAGACGGGTGGGTGGTCCTCGGCGACGGGGACGGGTCGTACCAGCGACAGATGTCGGCCGCGTACGTGGCGACCCCCAACGGCTGGCTGCACCCGGACGACGTTGAGACGTCCCGCCGATGAGCGGCACATGCAGACTGTCGGACGAGCTCACCCTCACCCGACCTATGCTGCGGCGCCGGCGGTTCCTCGAGCGGCGCAACAGCCGTCCCCACGAATGCGCGTGCGTATGGCTGCGCACCATGGGGAAGTCGCTATCAGCACCTACTAGACCAACCGTCGGCGCAGCTTCAAACCATGCAGCGAGTCCCTCGCAAGCAGATGGGCGCGTTCTGCCGTCATGCCGCTAAGAGCCAGAGCTCGATCGCCGAAGTGTCGAGCGAGACGGAGCCGGGCGACCGCTACGACGGAGTAGCCGACCTGTCAGGCGCTTCGGCGGGCTACGAGCGAGAAACTCGCGACGATCTCTGAGGGCTGCGCTGGAGGCCCGTCCGAGATTCTCCGGGCAAGGAGATCGGTCGACGTCTTTGCGATCTGCGCGAGTCCCGGATCGATGGTCGTCAACGAGGGATAGGAGAACGCAGCGGCAGGAACGTTGTCGAAGCCGACGACGCGCACATCTTTGGGGATCTCCAGGCCCGCTTCCAGCAGCACACTCATCGCTCCGATTGCCAAGTTGTCGTTGAAGCAGAACAGACCATCGAACGCGACCCCGCTGTTAAGCAATCGATGAGCGGCAACGGCGCCGTCGTTCTGATGCCACTCGCTGGCCGTTGCAACGAGTCTGTCGTCGAGTCCTCGGCCGGCTCGCTCGAGAGCACGGGTGTGCCCCTGTAGCCGGAGCGCTGCTGCACTCACTGATCCACCCGCTGGGTTGGCCCCGATCACCGCGATGCTGCGGCAACCGCGGTCGACCAGGTAGGTGGTGGCTGCGTCAGCAGCCTCCGCGTTGGCCATGGCGACGTGGTCGACCGGCCCGTTGAAGATCCGGTCGCCGAGCAAGACCAAGGGTTGGTCTCCTGTGATGAGCCGTTCGTCTCCAGGTCCGAGGGCATGTGGTTGGAAGATCAAGCCGTCTGACAGCTGCCGTGCCGCTCCGGAGAGGATCGCGAGTTCGGTCTCTCGCCGCGCGCCCGTCTGCTGGATGATGACCGTCCATCCGTACGCTTCGGCCTCGCGCATGATTCCGTTCGCGAGCTGCGCGAAGTAGTCGATGCTCAGGTCCGGGATCGCCAGGGTGATCATGCCCGTCAGCCCGGTACGCAGCCCCCGTGCCGACACATTCATCTGGTAGCCGAGGTCACGGACTGCCTTCAGGACAGCGTCTCTAGTCGCATCCCGGACGCCGACTTTGCCGCTCAGGACGTTCGACACGGTGCGCGCGGTGACCCCCGCTGCTGCACCGACGTCGGCCATCGTGGCGGAGCGCCGCGGCTGCGATGTCGGCACGATCGTCCTCTCGAGGGTCATGAGAAGGTGACCGTGATCACGCTCCAGGAAACGGGAGGGATCTGCACCCGGACTCCCGTGCCGAGGATATCGACCGGTAGCGACTGTGGTCGCACCCGCTCCGGCGTGGACGCGTCGTTCGTAGCGAACGGGTCCGGATCGGACAGTACTGTCCCGGCCGCCCCCGCCCCCGCCACCGTGCCGAAGGAGGTCAGGTCGAGTTCGACGTCGATCGCTGTTGCGGTGTGGCGTCCGACGAGCATGATCTGCAGCGTTCCGTCCGTGCGCTGAACCACTGCAGCACTGATCGCCGGCGCTTCTGCTTCCGTTGTCGGCGCCTGAATGGCAACCCGGAGGGCTTCCCCTCCGGCACTCGCCGCTGCGTCACGGAACGGGAAAAACGTCGTCTGGCGCCAGGCCGGTTTGCTGGGCTCGGCCATGATGGGCCCGATCACGTTGACCAGCTGCGCCATGCTCGCCGCACGAACAACATCGGCTCGGTTGATCATGCTGATCAGCATGTCGCCAACGACGACTGCGTCGGCGACGCTGTAGACGTCCTCCAACAACCGCGGCGCAACATCCCAACCGAGGCCCTGCGCGACGCGTGCATCGTGCGCCGTGTAGTCCCACACGTTCCACTCGTCGAACGAGATCGTCACTTCCCGCTTGCTGCGGCGAACGGCACCCACATGAGCGATCGTTGCGGCGACGGTGGCGATGAAGTGGTCCATCGTGACGCCGGATGCCAGGAATCGGGCAAGGTCGCCGTCGTACCGCGCGTACTGATGACACGAGATGTGATCGATCACCTCCCAGCACTCCTCGAGCACCTCGCGCTCCCACGTCCCGAACGTCTCCATGCGGTCGTTACTCGAGCCGCAGGCGACGAGCCGGAGATCAGGGTCAACCGCTCGCATCGCCGACCCGGTCGCCGCTGCCAGGCGCCCGTACTCCCGAGCCGGCATATGCCCGATCTGCCAGGGGCCGTCCATCTCGTTGCCGAGACACCACATCCGGACCGCCCACGGCTCCGGATGGCCGTTCGCCTTCCGGAGGTCAGCGAGGGTCGTCCCGGACGGGTGGTTGACGTACTCCTGTAGCTGCAGGGCGGACCGGATGCCGTTCGTCCCAAGGTTCACCGCAAGCATCGGCTCGACCTCGGCCCTCCGACACCACGACAGGAACTCATCCGTGCCGAAGCGGTTGGTCTCGACGGAGTGCCACGCGGGATCGAGGCGGACCGGTCGCTCGCTCACCGGCCCGACGCCGTCCCGCCAGTCGTAGGCGGAGACAAAGTTCCCGCCCGGGTATCGCACCGTGGAGACTCCCAGCTCACGGACGAGCGCAAGCACATCCTCCCGGAAACCCTCGGCGCCACTCCGCGCATCGTCCGGATCGAAGACACCGCCGTACACGCCCCGCCCGAGGTGCTCGACGAATGAACCGAAGAGTCGGTGGTCGACCGTTCCCACCACGAACGCCGGGTGGACGGTGATCTTCGCTGATCCCTGTGAGGACATGAGTATCCGTTTCATCGATGAACAAGAGCGGCCGCGAGTGCTCCAAGGTACTGGTGACGCCCAGTGAAGCATGGTTGACGTTCTCCCGCCAACCTGCCTATGCTCAGCCCTGCCGCGGTCGTGCACCCAGGATTTCATCGATGAAACCCACGATCCCCTCCCTCGGGCCAGCGGCGGTCAACGAAGACACACCCGAAAGAGAGGGCGCATGATGCGTCGCACACACAAGATCTTGGCGGCGACGATCGCCACGATCGCCGCCGTCGCGAGTCTCGCTGGCTGTACGCCGTCATCGGCTCCAGCCGCCGGTGGCGAGAGCAGTGGGACGAAGACCCTCACGGTGTGGCACTACTACTCGGTCCCCGGACAGACCAAGGGGCTCGACTCCCTCGGTCAGGACTTCGAGGCAAAGCACGACGGTGTCACGGTGAAGAACGTCTACGTGCCGTTCGACCAGCTCACCAACAAGCTGGTGCAGGCCGCGGGGACCAAGAGCGGTCCGGACGTCGTCGTGTACAACGCAGCGGACACGTACACGCTCGACAAGGCCGGCGCGATCGCACCGATGGACTCCTGGTGGAACGACTTCGCGGACAAGGACCAGTTCCCGGACTCCGTGATCCAGAAGGTCGACGGCAAGACCCTCGGCGTGCAGGGCTTCGTGAACCTCATCGGGCTTTGGTACAACAAGGACATCCTGGACCAGCTCGGCGTCAAGCCGCCGACGACCTTCGCCGAGCTCGAGAAGGACCTGGCGCTCGCGAAGGCGGCCGGCAAGGAAGGCATCACCCTCACGGGGAAGCCGAACTCAGAGGGTGAATGGCAGGCGTTCCCCTGGCTGTCCCGTGCCGGATGGGACTACGCGAAGCCCGAGAAGAAGCCCCTCGAAGACGCGTTCTCGCTGATGCAGGACTGGACAGCGAAGGGCTACCTCACGAAGGAAGCTTCGACCTGGGACCAGACCGTTCCGTTCCAGCAGTTCTCGGCTGGCAACACCGCGTTCGCAGTCAACGGTAACTGGCAGATCGCGTCGGCAAAGCAGTCGGCGAAGTTCAACTACGGAGTCGTGCCGATCCCCGTCGGAGACAAGGGCTCGATCTACCTCGGCGGTGAGGCGCAGAACATCGGCGCCTTCTCGAAGAACAAGGAGCTCGCTCAGCAGTACCTCGAGCAGGAGTTCTTCTCCAAGCAGGGTGAACTCACACTGCTGAAGGCCTTCGGCTCGATCCCCGCACGTGCTGACGTTGCCGAAGCTCCGCAGGTCAAGGACGACCCGATCCTCTCGGTGTTCTCGTCGATCGTTGCGAAGAACGGTCACGCCTCTCCGGACCGGGCCATCCCGTCGAAGAACGTCGCGACCGTGTTGCAGACGGTGGGCGAGTCCTGGAGCGCCGCGATCGCGGGTACCGGCACGCCCGATCAGATCAGCAGCGACCTGCTGAACAAGCTCGAGCCGCTGCTCAAGCAGTAGCAGGACTGGAGAAACCACCGTGGGAGCATCATCTCTCCGCACTGACCGCCCTGAACGGTCCGCCAGCGAGCGGGTGCCCCCACGGCGGCGGGGGCTGCGAGGGCGAAGCCGGCTCGCCTTCGCAGCCCCTGGGATCGCGGTCCTTGCCGTCTTCTCGATCTACCCGATCTACCTCCTGCTCAAGATGAGCGTCAGCGAGGTCAGCACCGGGACCCTGAACCAGGCATGGCCCTTCGTCGGCTTGCAGAACTACGCATCGCTGTTCCAGGGGCCGAGCGTCGCACCCGCAGCGCTCGACACGGCACTGTTCGTCGCGATCGTCACCCTCATCGGGATCATCGGTGGACTGGGCGTCGCCATGGTCGTCCGCTCATCCCGGCCTGCGAGCTCGATCCTGCTCGGGATGATGGTGTTCATCTGGGCGCTCCCACCGGTCGTGAACGGCAGCATCTGGAAGTTCCTCCTTGCCGACGACGGCCTCGTCAACGGCGTCCTCCGAGGGCTCGGCATCGCTCCGCAAGGATTGCCGTTCCTCTACGACCCCCACCTGGCGCTGCTGTCCGTCGCCGCAGTCAACGCATGGGCTGTCATCCCGTTCAACGCGCTCGTGTTCCGTGCTGCGCTGCTCAACATCGATCCCGAAGTCCTCGAAGCTGCATCCCTCGACGGCACCAGCAAGCCGCAAGAGATCTGGTACGTCCTGATACCGGCCGCACGACCGACCGCAGTCATCCTCGCGATCCTGACGGTGGTCTACGCGTTCCGGAGTTTCGACTTCATCTACGTCATGACGGCGGGCGGACCAGGGACGTCGACCACGACGTTGCCGTTCCTCAGCTACTCGCAGGCCTTCATCGAACACGACTACGGCCTCGGCTCCGCCACGGGTGTCATCGCCCTGGTCATCGTCGCCGTCCTCGCACTCGTCTACGTCCGGTCCGTCCGGCGGGAGAACCAATGACCACCACCGCCCCACGCCACGGCCAGGCCCCGCTCTCGACGGCAGCCGTGGTCACCGCTCCTCGGCATCCGAACCGACGACGGCGCCCTGCCCGTGAACCAGTCGCAGCGACAGTTCGGACCCTGCTGTACGTCGTCTACGGCCTGCCCCTCGTGTGGATCCTGCTGACGTCCTTGAAGCAGCAGGGAGCTGTCCTCGGCGGGAGTCCCTTCGCCCTGTTCACTCCCACACTCGGCGCCTACCGCGACGCGATCGCGAACGCCGGATTGTCGACGGCCCTGCTGCAGTCCGCCCAGATCGCCGTCGGGACAACCGTCCTCGTCGCGCTGCTCGGGGTGCCCCTTGCCTACGCGCTCGCGCGGGTCAACGGCGTCGCAGCGAGCGTGGTGCTGGCGCTGCTCATCTTCCTGCAGATGGTCCCGCAGACGGCGAACATCATCCCGCTCTACACGTTCTTCAGCAGGGTCGGGTTGCTCGACACCACGATGAGCCTCGTGCTCGCCAACGGCGCGATGTTGCTTCCGTGGGCCACCTTGCTGCTCCGTCCGTTCTTCGCCGGTGTCCCGGACGCGATTGAAGAGGCCGCGTCGATCGACGGTGCAGGACGCCTGCGGACGTTCATCAGCATCGTGATCCCGATCGTCCGCAACGGCATCGCGACCGTGGCTGCGCTGATCTTCCTCGTCTCGTGGGGCGAGTTCCTCTACGCGATCAACCTCCTCATCTCTCCGGTCAACTACCCGATGAGTGCACTCATCGCACAGCAGACGTCGGGGTACGGCATCAACTGGCCAGGCCTGATGGCTCTGGCCGTGCTCTCGTCGATCCCGCTTCTGGTCGTCTACATCGCCTCGTTCCGTCTCCTCCGCGAAGGTCTCGCGGTCGGGTCCACCAAGTAAGTTCCTCCCTCACCGAAAGGCGGCAATGATGCTGCTCTCGAGAACACGCTCACGACTCACCGCCGGGGTGGTCGCGATCGCGACCGCAGCCGCGGTGGCGGTCCTGGCCCACCCAGGGTCGGCAACCGCCGCGACGCAGATCGCGAACACGATCAGCTCCACCAAGCTCGCGGCCGGGTTCGCCAGCGACGGCAGCATCCAGTCGCTGAAGATCCCAGGGGACACGTACGACACCCAGTACGTGATGAACCCCGACACTGCTCCCGAGCAGGCAGCCGAGACGAACGCAAAGTACAAGCAGTGGCTCGGCAACGTCATGTTCAGCTACGCGACCGGGAACGGAACCATCAGCAAGACCGGTGTCGGAACGACGCCGTGGAAGAAGGCCTGGACGACGGAGTCCGCCGATGGTCGCACCGTCAGCGTCAACGGCAACACGGTCACCGTCACCTACAAGAACTCGACCAACGCCGAAGGGGTCAAGGGGTTCACGTTCACCCAGACGTACACGGTCGCTGCCGACGGATCGATCACCTGGAAGCAGAACGTCGAGAACACTTCCGGCCAGCGACTCGTCCTCGGAGACTGGGGGCTCCCGATCCCCGCCAACGAACTCTGGAAGGGTGGCGACTCGATCTACGAGACCCGCGTCCTCACCCACTCCTACGTCGGGAAGAACGGCTCGTACCTGACCTTGCAGCGCCCCAGCGGTCAAGGCCCCGGGATCATGATCACCGCTGACACGGGCACCGGTTCCGGGTTCGAGTACCAGGACCGTTGGCGCACCCAGGAAGTCGGCGACACCTCGTGGGCGTGGAACTCGGACAACGAGAGCTCGAACATCAAGGGCCTGAACGTCTACTACCCGAACTCCACGGCAATCCAGGCGACCAACCGCGGGTACCTCGGATCAACGGCGACAACGCTCGCCGCCGGAGCCAGCAAGACGCTCACGTTCCACATCAGCAAGTTCACCAGCGACAACGACCGTCAAGACGTGCTCTACAACCAGGGGCTGCTCGACACCACCGTCGTCCCGGGTCTCGTCGTGCCGTACGACCAGACCGCGCAGGCCGCGTTCCGGATCAAGGGGACGATCACCTCGGTGACAGCGAAGAACAACAACGACCTCGGCGGCGCCAACCCGACGAACCCGAAGGTGACGTTCTCGCGCGCCAACGGCGACTACCGCATCTACTCCATCGCCTTCGACAAGACCCAACTGGGGACCAACCTGGTGACCGTGAACTACACGGACGCGGCGGGGAGAACTCGCTCCAGCGTGCTGCAGTTCTCCGTCACGGACAAGGTCGCGAACGCCCTCAACGCGCATGCGGACTTCATGGTGAAGAACCAGCAGTGGACGACCGCCGACGGCATCACCACCGACGACATCCGGTACGGAACCTACGACGACTGGATGATGAACGCGGCAGACGGCTCGCTGCCGTCATCGACGAAGGCGCCGGAAGGCAAACGCAACGAGTACGCCGGCTACTACGGCCTCGGAGACGACTGGGGGCTGCCACACGGAGAGTTCCTCGCGGCGAAGAACGCGCTCGACCCCGTCAAGACGCAGGTGCAGTCCCTCGACCTCTACCTCGAGAAGGCCGTCTGGGAGCACCTGATGGGCAACACCGCCGACACGACGAAGCCGAGCTACCTCGTCTACGACTTCTGGGAGCAGGGCAAGCCCGGTGCTGCGAACACGACACCCAGCTACCGCGGGTACGCCTACCCGCACATCTACAACACGTTCTTCAGCATGTACCAGATCGCGAAGCAGAACCCCGGCCTGATCAGCTACAGCCACCCGTCGAAGTGGTACCTGACGCAGGCGTACGGGGTGTTCAAGGAGCTCTACGACGGCCCAGTCGCATACAACTGGAACACCGGTCTCATGGGTGAGCTCACCACGCCCGCGCTGATCGATGCCCTGCGCACCGAGGGCATGACCCAGCAGGCCAACGACATCGAAGCGAAGATGGCCGTCAAGTACAAGAACTTCTCGTCGGAGAAGTACCCGTACGGTTCCGAGTACAGCTACGACAACACCGGCGAAGAGGCGGTCTACACGCTCGCCAAGCTCAACGTCAACGCCGACAAGGCGAACGCGCTGCGGATGATGCGCGACATCGTGGCGAAGACGCGCGCAGCGCGGGGACAGATGCCCGTCTGGTACTGGTACGCCGACCCCACCACCATCACCGGTGAGAACTGGTGGCAGTTCCAGTACAGCATCGCTCTCGCGGGGTACACGATGGATGACTACATCAACCACACCTCCGCGCTCGAGACCGGCTCGGATGCGGTCACTCCGACGGAGCGGGCTGAACTGCAGCGACTGAACTACGCATCGAAGCTCGGCGCGATCGCGAACGTGAACTCCGGACAGATCAGCAACGTGCCGGCGAACATCGGCGCTTCCGCGTGGTCCTACCAGTCGGAGAAGGGCAACCTCGGCACCCTCGGAGTCGGCGGGGGCACCAACGTGCAGCTCCTGAACGGCTGGCGGGGCATGACCGGCGAGAGCGACCTCAACCTCTGGGGCGCACTGCAGAAAATGAGCGCGGACGTCGTGACCGATGACCCGATCTTCGGGACCATCGGCTACGGCGCCACGGTTTCCTCCGATCAGTCATCGACGACGGTGCAGCCCACCGACGGTGTGCAGCGCAAGCTCAACCTGGTCAGCCAGCAGCTCTCCGTCGACCTGAACTCCGACCGCTACACGCAGGCCATCGTCGGCAAGAACAGCGCCGACCTCCGCCTCGACCTGGCGAACGTCTCCGGGGCAGCACACACCGGTTCGCTCGACGTCACGGGGCTGGCCCAGGGCACGTACTCGGTGCTCGTCAACGGGCAAGCGCAACGGAAAATCAACGTGTACACGCCGGCGGCCGCCGCCGGAACGCTCCGCGCCCCCACGAGCGTGACGTACCAGGTTCCGGCAGGGTCCAGCTACACCGTCCGCCTCGTGACGGCCGCTCCGGATGCCAACACGGCACCGAAGGTCAACGCCGGCGCGGATCAGACCGGCATCGTCAACGGGCTGGATGACGTGACCCTCAGCGGCTCGGCCACCGACGACGGACTCGGCAACCCGAACGGCACACTCAACACGACTTGGACGGTGAACACGAAACCATCGGGAGCCACCGCGACCATCAGTGACCCGAAGAGCCTCCACCCGACGGTGAAGGTCAGCGGGGCGGGCGACTACCTCTTCACCCTCACCGGGTCGGACGGGTCGCTGCAGTCCACCGACAGCGTGAAGGTGACTGTCACAGCCCCGGCTCCGATGCCCACGAACTGGGTCAACTTCACCTTCGCCACGGCTAGTGGGAAGACGGTCCCGGACACGAGTGGGAGCGGCAACAATGCGACGCTGAACGGCACTGCGGCAGTGATCAGCGACGCTGGCACGAGCGCACTTCGACTCGACGGCGCAGACGGCTCCTACTTACAGCTGCCGAACGACATCGTCTCGCGCGGATCGTCCATGACGATCTCGACGAGACTGAAGGTGGACTCGGTGCAGACGTTCGGCAGGATCTTCGACTTCGGCAGCAACACCACGAAGTACATGTTCCTCACGCCAGCGCTCGGTGACGGTCACGTCGGCTTCGCCATCAGCAACGCGGGTAACGGCGCGGAGACTCAGATCACCAGCGACTACACCATGAAGGCGAACACCTGGACGACGCTGAAGCTGACGTTCAAACCGAATTCTGACGGCACCACGACCGGCACGCTCTACGCGGACGGGACACAGATCGGTCAGAACACGGCCATGAAGGTGGCGCCGAAGGACCTCGGTCGCACCACAGGTGACTACCTGGGCAAGTCCCAGTTCCCGGATCCGTACCTGAAGGGGACGATCGACACCTTCGAGATCCACGGGGACGTCCGCTGAGCCGGTGCGGGCCGGGTTTTCGGGATCCGGCCCGCACCTCAGCAGCACCCAGACAACCGCCCGCACGCCAACGTTCCGTCTTCCTCACCGCGAAGGTTCCCATGCCAATCACCAACTCGACCGCACCCAGGACCGGTCCGGTGCTGCCCTCTTCCTCTGTCTTGCGCCCGCTCCCTCTCGGGGCTCTCCGGCTCGCCGGTGGGTACTGGGGAGAATGGCAGGACCGGAACGCGCACACGATCCTGCAGCACTGCGAAGACTGGATGGAGCGAATCGGGTGGATCGGGAACTTTGACGCCGCCGCGGCAGGCGAGCCGTTCACACATTCGGGCATCGAATTCGTCGACTCCGAGGTCTACAAGTTGCTCGAGGCGATGGCATGGGAACTCGGACGGAGCGCTGACCCGGATCTCGCGAGCCGGTATGAGCGCCTCGTGGGACGAGTGGCTGCTGCCCAGTCCCCGGACGGGTACCTGCACACGAGTTTCGGACGTCCCGGGCAACCTGCTCGGTGGTCGAACCTCGAGTGGGGTCACGAGCTCTACAGCATGGGGCACCTCATCCAGGCTGCTGTGGCGCGGATGCGGACCGCCGGCAGCGGACTCCTCGTCGACGTCGCCGTCCGCGTCGCCGACCATCTCGTTGCGGTGTTCGGTGCCGACGGGCGACAGGCGGTGTGTGGGCACCCTGAGATCGAACCGGCCCTCGTCGAACTCGGACGGGCCACCGGCGACCACCGGTACACCGAGCTCGCGCGATTGTTCGTCGAACGACGTGGGCACGGTCTCCTGAAACCGATCGAGTTCGGGCAGGAGTACTTCCAAGACGAGCTTCCATTCCGCGAAGCGGACGTGATGCGCGGGCACGCCGTCCGAGCGCTCTACCTCGCGGCGGGGGCCGTCGACGTCGCCGTGGAAACCGGCGATGCCGAGTTGCTGCGCGCTGCCGAACTGCAATGGGAGCACACGGTCGCACGGCGGACCTACCTCACCGGTGCAATGGGCTCGCATCACCAGGACGAATCCTTCGGTGCGGACTTCGAACTGCCGTCGGACCGCGAGTACGGCGAAACCTGCGCGGCGATCGCCTCCAACATGCTCTCGTGGCGCCTGCTGCTCCAGACCGGGGACGCCAAGTACGCAGACCTCATCGAACGCACCCTGTACAACGCGGTGATGGTGGCACCCCGAGAGGACGGCCGCGCGTTCTTCTACGCGAACACGATGCACCAACGTGTCGAGGGAACAGTCCCACCTGAGGACGAAGTGAGTGCCAGAGCGCTCGCGAGTCTGCGCGCACCCTGGTTCGAGGTCTCGTGCTGCCCGACGAACCTCGCCCGGACCCTCGCGAGCGTGGAATCAGTCTTCGCAACGATGACCGAGCACGGGCTCCAGCTGCACCAGTACGGCGACTACGACATCGACGTCGACCTCCCGGGCGGCGGCACGGCAGGTTTCGAGGTCCGCTCCGGCTGGCCGTTCAACGGCGAAGTGATCGTCACGGCGACCAAGTCGAGTGAGACACCGCTCGAGCTTCGACTCCGAGTGCCGGCCTGGGCCAAGAGCGCCGAGCTCGACACGCCGGACGGCCACCACCGCGTGGCGGGTGGCACGTCGATCGCCGTCGATCGGATCTTCAACCGGGGAGACAGGGTGACGCTGACGGTACCCAATCGGGCCCGAATCACGCACCCCGATCCGCGCATCGATGCTCTTCGCGGCACCGTCGCCATCGAGCGGGGCCCCCTCGTCTACGCCTTGGAGTCCACGGACCTCGGAAGAGCGATCAACGATGTCGTCCTCCTCGACGAAGTCGCCTTGCAGGACGACGGCCCAGACGACGTCCGGGTCGCGATCGCGGTACGAGAAGCGCAGACCGGATCACCGCTTCCCTACGGAGCCGCAGTCACAGAGACGACGTTCATCGACACAGTGCGGCTCGTCCCCTATTCGACCTGGGGGAATCGAGGCCCATCGACGATGCGGGTGTTCCTCCCCATTGAATGACGCCGCTGGAAGCGGGAGAGGAAGCGCGATGACGCGAACGCCAGCCTTCGTAGGCGACCGATCGCATTCGCCGATGGGTGCACCAGCTGGGCAATCAGAGACCGCCCGCCTCGCCTCGCGGGCGGAGCGACACGGACAGATCAGGTGAGGGCAGATGGCTGAAGCTGGTGCACCCACCATCTACGACGTGGCGACGGTGGCAGGCGTCTCACATCAGACTGTCTCACGCGTCCTCAACGACCCCACGAGCGTCGCTCCAACCACGAGGCACCGAGTGTTGGCGGTCATCGCCTACCTGGGGTACCAACGAAACGCAGAAGCAGCCCAGCTCGGCCGCAGAGCAAAGAAACCGACTTGAAACACCGCCGGTGGTCCGGCCTCCGCTCCCTGCAGGAGCGGAGAAGTCAGGCGCTGCCGACACCAACGCGGACCCCACCCACCGGCACCTCCGCCCAGAGCGGGCGTGCGGGACAACCAACAGGTCGACACAGATCAGGAGCACCGTGAGCGAACCGTCCCTGAAGAGCATCCATCGCGAACTGTTCGTCTGGCTCGCCGCCCGTCCGGACGCCATCGAGGTGCACTACCAGGAGAGCACGATCGTTCTGACGCCCACACCGAGAACGAAGGCCGACGGCTCTCCGTGGCAGAAGCGGGTACGAGTACAAGTCCTCGAGTCCGAACTCGCAGCAGCGTGGCCGTATCTGCAGCGCGCGGCAGTCGCCCTTACCTCCAACACGACAGACGACCTTCCGGAGCTGGCTGCCTTCAGCTTGCTGGCCATTCACCTCGACCACGCGGTGAATTCGACGCCAGAACCCGGACCGGGCGGGTATTCCTACCGAGACAGCGGATTCGTCGCCGTTTGACGATCCCGAGTGCGCTGCCGAACAGCACCTGAACGGGCGAACGTCCGTTGCCCGCGCGGGCCGCATCGGGAGGGGGATGCGCGTCGTTGATCGTGAGGACGATGCCAAGGACTTCGACGGGACTCTCGATGGACTCGGGTTCATGTCGCGGGGGCCGGAGCGGAGCACCAGCCGTTCGCGAGGTCACAGCAGGCGCAGTCAGCCCCTGTCGGGCTTCCGACGCTTGGATTCGATGATCAGCACGATTCCCCCGACCAGCGCCGGCGCCCCGACAAGTAGCGACAGCATCGCGAACACGAACCATCCCGCGAACGCCATCAGGGCCAACGCCGTCACCGTGAGCAGCCCACCTGACACAAGCAGGCATCCATTGACGTTTTGCACGTGATCCGTCCCCGTTCCCAGTTCAATTCGTCGGCACCCACATCTGATCCAGACGGGCACGGCGGGGGCCGCCACCGGCGATACCCCGGTGCCGGCCCCGCCGCTTGTAACTTGTCCGTCGTCGCGTCGATCTCCCTAGAGTTCGCTCGACGGAGCAGCATCACCGCGCACCCGAACAGCACGGTGATGCTCATCCCTGATCGTGTACGCGGACCGTTTGTCCTCGTCACCGCCAGGGAAGAACGGCTCGCCGATCGCGGCAGCCACGCTGCCGTCTGCTAGCTCGCGCCTGGAGCTGCTGGCAGCTTCCGTCGTGATTGGAATCGCTCGGTCCATTGCTGATGAGTGTGCGGTCTGCCTATGGCGCAGTCGCACCACACCTGGATCGGTTCCCCGGTCGCCTGGCTGTAGAAGACCTCGACGTGCGCGGGGCCTGCCATTGAACGGGACCTCGACACTGCACCGGTCGCAAGCACCTCGTCGTTGTCGGATGCGTCCAGATGATCGTTCACTGGACTGAAACCAGGTCCCGGTGGCACGGAGAGTGATTCATGCTGCTCTTTTCGTCTGCTCGGTCGGGGAAGCCGCGGGAACGCTTCAGTGTTCTGCGATGAACAGGTCGCGGATCGAGTGCGGCGCTCGCTGCAGCAGCGTGCCGAGGAGCGGGCCGGTGCCGGCGTAGAACCCTTCCTCGGCACCGAGGTAGAAGCCCACCATGAAACGCGCAAGGAACTCCGGCTGCCCTGCGTCCACCTGGCGGCGGATCCAGGCGTCCTCGCCGATGACGCGCAAGGTGATGGTGCGCCCGGACGCGACGCTGGCAAGCTCTGCCATCTCGGCAAAGGACCACGTCTCCGGCGCAGTGAGCGTTGTCGGCCCGTCGTATTCGCTTTCGGAGAGCAAGATCCGTGCAGCAGCTTCAGCTAAGTCACTTCGCGATGTCCACGACACCGGGCCGTCCGCCGGCACTTCGACCAGTCCCGTCTCTCGCCAATTGCCGAGGAAGTAGCTGCGCATGTGCGCATACGCGCCGTTCCGAAGGGCCGTCCATGCCAATCCAGAACTGGCGAGCAGCTGCTCGGTCGCCGCATGCTCCCGAGCCGGCGCAAAGGGGTTGTCTAGCGCCGCACCCTGGTGGCTCGTGTAGATCACACGCCGCACCCCGACTTCAGCCGCAGCATCGATCGCGTCCGCGTGCAAAGCGACCACGTTGGCTCCGGGGTCGCTCGATGAGACCAGCAAGAGCTGATCCGCTCCCGCGAACGCGCTCATCAGCGAAGCCGGATCGGCGTAGTCACCCCTGCGAACCTCGACCCCGCGACGTGCGAACCGAGCCAATTTATCCGTGTCCCGCCCCACGGCGACGAGGTCCGATGCGGGATGGGCAGTGAGTAAGTGGTCGAGGGTGGCGCCATTAAGCGACCCCGATGCACCAGTGACGACGATCATGACTAACCTCCAGCGGCGCCACCGAAGGAGTATCGCCGGAACCATCGTAATGGTACCAATGAAACCATTGTCAGGACAAGGTTTTGCGGGGGATCCGTGGCCCGGATCAGGGGCGTCCGGAGGTCCTCGCGCCGCGAGAGATCACCCGGGTGAGCCACTCACTGAGCAGGGTGTGCTCGGCGGCACTTAGATCGATGAGGCTCTCTGCGGTCGCGTGGAACGCGACGACGATGGGCATCGCTCCCGCTCGCCCTGCTGGTTCCTCGTCGCGCAGGATCTGGGAAAGCAACCCTTCGAGAGCGGCGTCGGCGAGCCCCGGATCTCGCTCCTCGGGCGGGGCGGCCAGCAGTGTGGCAACCACGCCTGTCCCGGCCGTGAGGATGAGGCCAACAGCCCGATGCTCGGGGACTCGAAGGCGCCCGGTCGAAGCGACCCGGCGGACGCGTGCTTCGAGCGCCTCGTGTCCGGCGCGACGAGCCGATGCACCGCTCCTCCGCGTCGGATCACTGAGAAGCTGAAACAGGTGCGGGTTCGTCAACCCGAACTCGATCTGAGCAGCCCAACCCGATCGGAGATCTGCGACCGGGTCGCCCCCGCCGCCCGCGGCCACCTCGGCAGCAGCCGCCTTTGCTGCGAAGAACGTCGACAGTTCACGCTCGGCGACGGCGTCGAGGAGGCTGTCCTTGTCACCGAATAGACGGTAGATCGCAGGTGGCTGAAGCTTCGCGGCGGTTGCGACTCCTCGCGTCGTCACGGCATCCCAACCCTGCTCGCGCAGGAGCCGTGCCGCGGCGTCGAGGATGCGGCTACGAGCGTCGGGCTTGATTCGCGGATCCGTCACGGCCCCACGATATGGCTGGTTGCAAGCCGATGCCGTAGATGAACCGTGTTCGGCAGTCCCTCTGGATGCAGTCGCCGCCGACTGATCGGAGCCTTGGGGTGGGGTGGTACTAGCCCAGTCCGCCGCCCCTGTGGCTATTCACGTAGCCACGTAGCCACGTAGCCACGTAGCCACGTAGCCGCTGCGGAAGCCGGATCTGCTCGACCACCGCAGCAGTTGGATACCACTAGGGAAACAGTTCGAAACACTAGGTACAGACCGGCGTAGCGAGCCTCCGGCGGAGAGCGGCGTCGCGACGGGCGATGAAGTTCGCCGACTGGTTCTCCCGCGATCCGCCGTAGGGGCCTCACCAGCTCCTGTGCAGGCCGCAGTCGGGGCTTCGCTCCTCCAGCCCGTCCACGGAGCACAAATGGCTTCTCGCTCGAGCGCACTGGGGGCTCCGCTGAGACTCGTCCCAGGACGGATGACTCAGCTCTGCAGGAGGATCTTCGGATGGACCCCTTCCAATCGCGCGCCGCTTCGGACGGTAGTAAGCGGTCGCTCCCCAGCGGGTCAGCGATGCGGCGCTTGGACAGCCGGCGGCTCGGTGTCCGGCGGGCACACATGTGGGGCGAGGACTGTGACCGCAGGTACCGGACCGATCGGGTCGGAACGGTCCCTGAACGGGGACAGCGCACTCTTCTGGCCCCGGCGGATCGAGCCGGGACTATGGAGAACATCTCCCGGCTCGACCGGTACCTGCGTACCGACGGCGTCTCGATAGCCGATCGGCTATTGAGACGGGTTGGCGGGGCCAGCGTGGTCTCACATCAGCGTGTAGCGCATGCCCATGGCGCTGCGGACTTCGTCGAGGGTCGTCTCAGCAATGACGTTCGCGCGGTCGACCCCCGCTTGCAGCACGTCCATCACGGCCGATCTATCCCGTGCGAGTTCTGCTCGGCGTCGGCGATGCGCAGCGAAGTAGTCGTTGATGGTGTCGGCGGCCACTCGCTTCAGCTCGGCGGCGCCTCGAAACCCGATCTGCTCTGCGACCAGCTCGGGGGTCGTGCCGGCGCAGAGCGCTGCGGTCGTGAGGAGCGCTGCGATTCCGGGCCGTCCGACGGGGTCGAAGGTGATGCGCCGCTCGCTGTCGGTTTGGGCTCGACGGATGACGGCGGCGGTTTCGTCGGCGGTCATGCTGAGTGCGATGGCGTTGCCGTAGCTCTTGGACATCTTCCGACCGTCGACGCCGGGCACTTCGGGGGATGCGGTGACGAGCGGTTCCGGCTCTGGGAACACGTCGCCGTAGCGGTCGTTGAAGCGGCGCGCGATCGTCCTGGTCAGCTCGAGGTGCGGGAGGTTGTCTTTCCCGACGGGGACGAGGTTGCCCTTGCAGAAGAGGATGTCGGCCGCTTGGTGGACCGGGTAGGTCAGCATCAGGCCGCTGAGGGCCCGTCCCGACGCCGCGAGCTCGGCCTTGACCGTCGGGTTCCGGTGGAGCTCTGCTTCGCTCACCAGGCTGAGGAACGGCAGGAGGAGCTGGTTCAGTGCTGGGATGGACGAGTGCGTGAAGATCGTCGTCGATGCCGGGTCGAGTCCCGCGGCGAGGTAGTCCAACACCGCCTCGTGAACGTTGATGGACACGTTGTCG
>Ga0265798_10004059_pt1 | contig 20468 bp, 17 predicted proteins | sample P3T30metagenome_FD_192430 | JGI IMG/M metagenome (GOLD analysis project Ga0265798, IMG submission 192430) | Plant litter microbial communities from East Loma Ridge, Irvine, California - P3 T30 | ecosystem: Environmental > Terrestrial > Plant litter > Unclassified | place: USA: California... | reverse complement strand
ACTTGGGCGCGTCCGCACGGCTCAGGGGCCAGAGTCGGGAGCCGATGCCGCCCGCGGGGATGATGCTGTAGAAGCGGTCGAGGCCGTCCGTGCTGGTCATGACCGCCACCCTACCGAGCGGACCCGTGGCGGCCGGGACGACCGGCCCCGGCTCCCCCACCGGCCGTTCACCCGCCCGCCACCGCGGCGCCACGGCGCCGGCTCCGACCGGACACGCCCTCCCGGCAGCCTGGGACGACGCCGAGTCGAGGAGTGCCCATGCGGGTCGCCATCGTGACCGAGAGTTTCCTGCCCACCGTCAACGGCGTCACGACGAGCGTGCTGCGGGTGCTCGACCACCTGGCGCGCCGCGGCCACGAGGCCCTCGTGATCGCGCCGGCGGGGCGCGGGCACGACGAGTACGCCGGGGCGCGCGTGCACCGTGTCCCCTCCGTGGCGTACCGGCAGTTCCCCGTGGGCCTGCCCGGGCCCCAGGTCGCCGGCGCCCTCGCGGCGTTCGCCCCGGACGTCGTGCACGTGGCCTCGCCGTTCCTGCTCGGGGCGCAGGCGATCTCGGCCGCCGCCCGGCTCGGGCTGCCGAGCGTCGCCGTGTTCCAGACCGACGTCGCCCGCTACGCCGCCGCGAGCGGCCTCGGCCCGGTCACCGAGGCCGTCGCCTGGAAGCTCGTCCGACGCATCCACGAGCAGGCGACCGTCACCCTGGTGCCCTCCACCGCCTCCCTGCGCGACCTCGAGCGCGCCGGGGTGCGGCGCCTGGCGACGTGGGGCCGCGGCGTCGACGCGCAGCGGTACCACCCGAACCGCCGCCCCGGCGAGGGCGCGGCCCGCGTGCGCGCCCTCGCCGGGGCGGGGCCCGACGACGTGCTGGTCGGCTACGTCGGCCGTCTCGCGGCGGAGAAGCAGGTCGAGCGCCTCGCCGCCCTGCGCCGTGCCGACGGCGTGCGCCTGCTGGTCGTCGGCGGCGGCCCGTCGCTGCCGTCCCTGCGCCGACGGCTGCGGCACCTCGACCCCGTCTTCACCGGGCCCCTGCACGGCGACGAGCTCGCCGACGCCTACGCCGCGCTCGACGTCTTCGTGCACACCGGCACGACCGAGACGTTCGGCCAGACCGTGCAGGAGGCGCACGCGGCCGGGGTGCCGGTGGTCGCGCCGGCCGCGGGCGGGCCCCTCGACCTCGTGCGGCACGGGGTCGACGGGTTCCTGTTCGACCCGCGGCACGACCACTCGCTCCGACGGTCGGTCGGCGCGCTCGTCGGCGACTCCGCCCTGCGCGCCCGGTTCGGCGAGGCCGGCCGACGGGCCGTCGTCGGGCGCACCTGGGAGACCGTGGGCGACGCGCTGCTCGAGCACTACGCCGACGCCCGACGGGCAGTGCTCGGAGGAGCGCCGACGACGCGGACGCGGGCGCCGGGTCTTCTCTCGACATCGAAGTAGATCGACCGTTCTTAGGCGGGCCTAAGCGGCGGGAGCGACGACCCCGCTCGTATGCTGGGACAGTTCTATGAACGCACACGGCGGACGCGGCTGTCCCCACCCGGATCGCAGCCGACCGCCTCGTCCGCGAGGAGGGCCGCTCATGGCCGAGCAGTCGACGGGAACACTGGCGACACCGACGGGCGGGTCGCGCGGCACGTCGCCCCGGGTGCCCGAGCCCCGCAAGGGCCAGCGCTTCGCCGGCACGCTCTACCGCGGCCGCGAGGGCATGTGGTCGTGGGTCCTCCACCGCATCACCGGCGTGAGCATCTACTTCTTCCTGCTCGTGCACATCCTCGACACCGCGCTCGTGCGCATCAGCCCCGAGGCCTACGACGCCGTCATCGGCACGTACAAGAACCCGGTGATGGGCCTGGGCGAGACCGGCCTGGTGGCCGCCATCCTGTTCCACGCGCTGAACGGCCTGCGCATCATCCTCATCGACTTCTGGGCCCCGGCCACCAAGCACCAGCGCCTCCTCTTCTGGATCGTGATCGGCGTCGCGGTCGTCCTCTTCGCCGGCTTCGCCCCCCGCCACCTGATGAACGTCTTCTCGGAGTAACGCGATGACCACTGAGACCGTCGAGGCCCCGCGCAGCGCGCGCACCGCCCGCCGCAGCACCAACTGGGAGAAGTGGGGCTGGATCTACATGCGCGTCAGCGGCGCCGTGCTGGTGGTGCTGATCTTCGGCCACCTGTTCGTCAACCTCCTCGCCGGCGAGGGCGGGGTCAAGGCGATCGACTGGGGCTTCGTCGCCGGCAAGTGGGCGAACCCGTTCTGGCAGGTCTACGACACGCTGCTGCTCTGGCTCGCGCTGATCCACGGATCGAACGGCATGCGCACGATCGTCAACGACTACGTCGGCCGCCCCGCGGTGCGCCGCGTGCTGCTCGGCACGCTCGTCGTCTCGGCCGCCGTCCTGCTCCTCCTCGGCACGCTCGTCGTGTGGACGTTCGACCCGTGCCCGGCCAACGCGCCGGCCGACATGCTGCCGTCCATCTGCTCGGCCTGACCGCGCCGGGCGTGACGACCACCGCCTCCTCGACCCGTTCCGCCGCCCGCACCACCGTCCCACTGAGAGAACCGTGACCACTCCCTCCGCACCTGCCCCGTCCGACCAGGACACCGTCGTCGACGGCGTCCACTACCACCAGCACGACGTCGTCATCGTCGGGGCCGGGGGCGCCGGCATGCGCGCCGCGATCGAGGCGGGCCCGAACGCCCGCACGGCCGTCATCTCGAAGCTCTACCCGACGCGCTCGCACACGGGCGCCGCCCAGGGCGGCATGGCGGCCGCGCTGGCCAACGTCGAGGACGACAACTGGGAGTGGCACACCTTCGACACGGTCAAGGGAGGCGACTACCTGGTCGACCAGGACGCCGCCGAGATCCTGGCGAAGGAGGCGATCGACGCCGTCCTCGACCTCGAGAACATGGGCCTGCCGTTCAACCGCACGCCCGAGGGCAAGATCGACCAGCGCCGGTTCGGCGGCCACACCGCCGAGCACGGCAAGAACCCCGTCCGTCGCGCCTGCTACGCCGCCGACCGCACGGGCCACATGATCCTGCAGACGCTGTACCAGAACTGCGTCAAGCACGGCATCGAGTTCTTCAACGAGTTCTACGTGCTCGACCTGATCATGGGCGAGGTCGACGGCGTCCGTCGCCCGGCCGGCGTCGTCGCGCTCGAGCTGTCGACGGGCGAGCTGCACGTGTTCCAGGGCAAGGCCGTGGTCTTCGCGACCGGCGGCTTCGGCAAGATCTACAAGACCACCTCGAACGCCCACACCCTGACGGGCGACGGCGTCGGCATCATCTGGCGCAAGGGCCTCCCCCTCGAGGACATGGAGTTCTTCCAGTTCCACCCGACCGGGCTCGCCGGCCTGGGCATCCTGCTCTCGGAGGCGGCCCGCGGCGAGGGCGCGATCCTGCGCAACAGCGAGGGCGAGCGCTTCATGGAGCGCTACGCCCCCACCATCAAGGACCTGGCGCCGCGTGACATCGTCGCGCGCTGCATGGCGACCGAGATCCGCGAGGGGCGCGGCGGCGGCCCGCACAAGGAGTACGTCTACCTCGACATCACGCACCTCGACCCGGCCGTGATCGACGCCAAGCTGCCCGACATCACCGAGTTCGCGCGCACCTACCTGGGCGTCGAGCCGTACACCGAGCCGGTGCCCGTGCTGCCGACGGCCCACTACGCCATGGGCGGCATCCCCACCAACGTCCACGCCGAGGTGCTCAGCGACAACACGACCGTCGTGCCGGGCCTCTACGCCGCCGGCGAGTGCGCCTGCGTCAGCGTGCACGGGTCGAACCGGCTCGGCACCAACTCGCTGCTCGACATCAACGTGTTCGGCAAGCGCGCCGGCAACAACGCCGTCGAGTTCGCCCGCACGGCCGAGTTCGTGCCGCTGCCCGACGACCCGGCCGGCTTCGTGCGCGGCCTCGTCGCCGACGTCCGCAACGCGACCGGCACCGAGCGCATCGCGACCCTGCGCAAGGAGCTGCAGGACAGCATGGACCGCAACGCGCAGGTCTTCCGCACGGAGGAGACGCTCGACGAGGTCACCCACGTCATCGCCGACCTGCGCGAGCGGTTCAAGAACATCTCGGTGCAGGACAAGGGCAAGCGCTTCAACACCGACCTGCTCGAGGCGATCGAGCTCGGGTTCCTGCTCGACCTCGCCGAGGTCGTCGTCTACTCGGCGCGCTCGCGCCAGGAGAGCCGCGGCGGCCACTTCCGCGAGGACTACCCGACCCGCGACGACGAGAACTGGCTGGTCCACACGATGGCCTACCTGACGGGCGACGCGCACTCCTCGCTCGCCGGGGACCACATCCGACTCGACACCAAGCCCGTCGTGATCACGAACTACACGCCGATGGAACGGAAGTACTGACCATGAGCACCGCTGTCCTCACCCAGGAGACGCCGACCGCGGCCTCGGCCGTGCCGACCTTCACCGCCACCCTGATCATCCGCCGCTTCGACCCCGAGGTGGACGACGAGCCGCGCTGGCAGGACTTCGACGTGCAGGTGCTGCCCACCGACCGCGTGCTCGACGCGCTGCACCAGATCAAGTGGGAGCAGGACGGCTCGCTCACGTTCCGTCGCTCGTGCGCCCACGGCGTCTGCGGCTCGGACGCCATGCGCATCAACGGCCGCAACCGCCTCGCCTGCAAGACCCTCATCAAGGACCTCGACCTCTCGCAGCCGATCTACGTCGAGGCCATCAAGGGCCTGCCGCTCGAGAAGGACCTCGTCGTCGACATGGAGCCGTTCTTCCAGTCGTACCGCGAGATCCAGCCGTTCCTCATGGCCTCGTCCAAGCCCGAGAAGGAGCGCCTGCAGAGCGCCACGCAGCGCGAGCGCTTCGACGACACCACGAAGTGCATCCTCTGCGCGGCGTGCACGTCGAGCTGCCCCGTGTTCTGGACCGACGGCCAGTACTTCGGCCCCGCCGCGATCGTCAACGCGCACCGCTTCATCTTCGACTCGCGCGACGAGGGCGCCCAGGTGCGTCTCGACATCCTCAACGACAAGGAGGGCGTGTGGCGCTGCCGCACGACCTTCAACTGCACCGAGGCGTGCCCCCGCGGCATCCAGGTGACCAAGGCAATCGCCGAGGTCAAGAACGCCGTGCTGCGCGGCAGCGCCTGACGCGACCCCCGCGACGCGGACGGGCCCGGCTCCACCTCGGCGGGGCCGGGCCCGTCGGCGTCCAGGCCGGGAAGAGCAAAGGAGGCGCCTCAGTCGTCCTCGACGATGCAGACGGCGTCGAGGCCGAGCGCCAGGTGCAGGGCCACGGAGACGCCCTGCTCCCCCTCGGCGCCGTGCGGGGCGACGGCGTCGACCCACCAGACCGGCAGGCCGAGGGCCGGCGGGTCGGGCAGCAGGCGCTCGATCTCGCCCGCGACCGTGACCTGCTCGGAGCCGAAAACGGTGAGCACCGCCTCGCCCGAGCCGCCGAAGACCTGGAACGCCGCACCGCCGTCGATCTCACGCACGCCGAGCGACTCGTCGACCGTCCGGGCGGCAGTGGCGAGGTCGAGGGCGTCGACGCCGTGGGGACTCAGGATCGTGATGTCACGGGGCACCGGGGCGCGCCTCCTCGGGGCTGTCGGGGTCGTCGAGGTCGTCGTGCCACGACTCGGGCGGGCCGCCCGAGACCATGTCGGCCACGCGGTCGGGGCCGACGGCCTCGAGCGTGTCGTGCAGGGCCTCCCACCCGGAGGTCGACGCGTCGCCCAGCGGGACGACCAGGGCGGGGAGGCGCGGCCGACCCACGACCGAGACGCCGCGGGGCACGGGGATCGACGTCGCCTCGATGCCGAGGCGCGCTACGGACGGCGCCCCGATCAGCAGGAGGACGGGGTTCGGCTGCGGGTAGGTGACGGCCCGGACGCTGCGGTCGGGCTCGCCGCGCCGGGCCACGACGAGGGCGAAGGTCGGCAAGGAGGTGCGGGCGATGTCCGAGAGGGCGGCGGCGAGCCTCGAGACGGCCGCGTCCACGGCGTCCCCGTCGCGCCCGTCGACGTCGCCTTCGCCCTCGGTGGGGACGGAGAGGGTCAGCGCGGTCGTCTCCTCGATGCCGTGCTCGGTCACGCGCGCGGTCACCGTGCCGGAGAGGTGAGGCCCCTCGACGACGATCCGCACCAGCTCGGGGGCCGCGTGCCGCGCGTGCTGCGTGAGCACCCAGCGGTCCCACGGTCGACGGAGCGGCTCGGTCTCGCCCCAGCGGTCCGGCTGCGAGGCCGCGACGGCCTCGGCGAGCAGCTCGACGGCGCCGCCGAGGCTCGTGTCGTGGCTGGCACGGTGCAGGACGGTGAGGTCGACGGAGAGCTGCGCGGTGGTGCCCACCGCCTCCTGCACGACGGCGGCGCGGCCGGCCTCGGCGGCCTGGTCGCCGACGTCGGGCCCGGCCGACGTGCCCGCGGAGCCGAGGTCGGCCCAGGGCGAGCCGGTGAGCCCGTCACGGAGGCCGCCGTGGTCGTCGTGGACGGCCCAGGCGGCACCGGCGCCGACGAGCGCGGCGCGGGCGCCGACCGTCAGGCGCGACGCCTCGCCCGTCACGAGCACGATCCGGCGTCGGCTGCGACCACGGCCGAGGAGGTCGGCGAGCGGTGCGCTCAGCCTGACGACGCGGGCCCGGCTGTCGACCCTGACGACGTGGGAGGTCACGTCGTCGATCAACGGGTGTCGGATAGGGGTGCCCACGTCGACCAGTCTGCTCCCCCGGCCCTGCGCGTCGACCGGATCGCCGCCTCCTCGTGCGGAACAGGGCGGGAGACCGGCCGGACGCATAGTCTGTCGATGCCGTCCGCGTGGCCCGCGACGCCGGCACCGCTCCCGATCCCCGACCACGACCGAGAGGCCCCGACGTGGACGTCGCCCGACAGCAGCACCTCCAGGACCAGATCGCCGCCCGCGTCGCCGCGTCGCTGGCCGACGTCGACTGGGCGGAGGCCACCCTCTTCGTGCTCCAGGTCGCCGGCGTCCGCCGCGCCTGGGTCGACGCCCTCGACGCCGTCGGCAGCGCGAAGCCCGACCTCCCGACGCCCGACGTCGACGACCTCGCGGCCGAGCTGAGGGAGGTCATGGCCGACCCCGAGCGCGGCACCTGGTTCTCGCTCGTGCTCACGCTCACCGCGGCGGGCTCGTTCACGGCGCGCTTCAACGGCGACCGCCGCGTGTTCGACGACCCGGCGTCGCCCTTCGAGGCGACGGGCGCCGAGGTCGTGCCGAGCGACGCGGACTACGCGGCCGACCTGGCGCGGTTCCCGCGCGCGGAGAAGTACCGGCCCGACTGGCTGCCCGCCGCCGGCGCCCCGGCCGGGCCCGCGGAACCGGCGACCGCGGGGCCTGCCGCCGCCGGACCTGACGCCGCGGGACCTGCCGCCGACGCGGCACCCCCCGCCGGTGCGGTGCCGCCCGCCGCGCTCCCCTCCTCGCTGGCGGGGCTCGACGGCCGGTGGGGCTGGTCGGGGGTGCTCACGAGCGTGGCACGGCAGACGGCCGCGTCCCCCGTCTCCTCCTCCCCCGCCGGGGCCCCGACCGACGAGCCCGACGCCCCCGAGCTCACGCTCACCCAGCTCGAGCGCCGCGTCCGCGACGCGGTCGTGCTCGACGTGATCGCGCCCCACCGCGTCGGGACGCTGCTGCGCCTGCACGCCGAGGCCGTCGACGCCGGCGTGCTCCCCGCGGTCGACGCGGTCGGGTCCGTCGACACCGAGCTGGGCATCGAGGAGGCGCGGGTCGCCCACCCCGAGGTCGTCCCGGTCGTCGAGGCGGCCGTCGCGAGCGTCGTCGACGTGGTCGTCGCCGAGCACGTGCAGGCGGTCGTCGCCGACTGACCCGTCGGCTCGGGCGCGCTGCGGCGAGGCGCGGGCGGTGCGATCGCCCTCGGCCGGCTTGCCGGTCTGCCGGCCTCAGGCCTGCCGGTCTCAGGCCAGGCGGACGAGGACCGGGCGGTCGGCGGGCGGCCGCCACGAGGGGTCGGCCACCGGGTCGGACCCCCGGCGGACGTCGACCACCTGGCTGCGTGCCGCCCGGTCGTGCCAGCCCCTCCGCCGGCCTGAGGGGTCGAGGGACGTCGCGGAGATCAGCAGGAGCAGCAGCCAGATCCACGCGAGCCCGAGCGGGAACACGACGAGCCCGCGCAGGAGCGCCCTGCCGACGCCCACCGTGCGACGCGGGTCGGAGTCGTGCACGACTCGGAGACCGAGCAGCAGCTTGCCCGGCGTGCGCCCGAGGAGGCCGACGGCCACGCCCAGGCCGACGAGCCACGCGAGCTCCGCCGAGAAGAACGCCGTCGGCACGGCCCAGGCCTCGACGGCGGGGTCGGGCACGACGAGGACGGCGGCGAAGAGGGTGCCGTAGAGCACCGCCACCGAGAGGACGACGTCGATCGCGAGCGCCGCGATGCGCCGCCCGAGGCCGGCGACCACGATGCCCGGCCACTGCTCGCCGGGCCCCAGCCGGACGAGGGGCACGGGGGCGACGATCGTTCCCGCGGCGGAGGAGGGCGGGGCCTCGGTCGCAGGCACCCACGGGCTCGTCGCCCCCGGCTCCTGCCGCTCGGGCTGTCCCCCTCGCGCAGGCGAGCCCGCGGCCGGCGGCACGCCGCCCACCCTGCGGGGCGCGCCGGGGTCCAGCACGAGGGCGACGATCTCGTCCGCGCCGAGCCTGAGCACGTGCGCGGCGCCCACGGCAGCGCGACGAGCGTCCGAGCCGGGGAACGAGACCCGCTCGTCGCCGGCGTCCGAGTGCCACGACACCGTCACCGCACGGGCGCTCTGCTCGACGTGGACACCGTCGGGGACCGAGCCGAGATCGTCGCCCACGGCGATCCGCTCGAGGCCGAGGACGGCGCGGACGGGAACGCGCAGCTCCCAGAGGAGCAGGCGCAGGGCGAGGTCGAGCGTGCCGGCCGTGGCCCGGACGCGCGCTCGGCCCCGCGCCGTGCTCGCGACGTCGAACGCTGCGCCGGACGCGGTGACCTGGAACCCCGTGTCGCCGCCGCCGACCGCCAGCTCCGCCCCCGGCTGCTCGACGACGCGGAGCCGGCCACGCTCCGCGAGGGCCACGACGAGGTCGCGGACGTCGACGTCCTCGTCGCCGCCGTCCGGGTCGGGCTCGTCGGCCGGCCGGTCGACGGCGGCGAGCCTCGCGTCGAGGGCGGCCTCGGCCAAGGTGTCGACGACGTCGCCGAGGTCCTGGAGCACGAGGTCGAGCGGCGACCCCGGGACGAGGTGGGCGCGGACGTCGGACCGAGGATCGACCGCTGCGCCCAATGACAGGTCACGCCCCGTGGCTCGGGCCCACGGCTCCCAGAGCCCGAGGACTCCTCCGGCGTCGTGCGACAGGACCCGCTCGGCCCAGACGGCCGACCAGGCGGCCCCGACGACGTCGTCGGTCTCGGGCATCCGCGCGCGCTCGGGCGCGGACTCGGACGCGAGGAGTCGGGCCGTCTCGGGACGCAGCGCCCGGTCGAGATGCGACACCACGCTCTCCCAGACGCCCTCCCACCCAGGCAGGGCCGCGACGTCGGCCACGGAGGCGGGCGGGGTCAGAGGGCCGGCGGCCCGCTCGGGCTCGGCGACGACCGGCCGCGGCTCGACCGCCGGGAGCGCGACCGGGTACCAGGCAGGGAGCGCCTCGGGGCGTCGAGGGTGCCGCTCGAGGTCGGCGACGAGGGCGGCGTCCCCGGGCCAGCCGTCGGGGTGCACGTCGTCGCGGTGACCGTCGAGAGGGTCGCCGGTGGGGGACCACGACGGTCGGCGGTCCCAGTTGTACTCGAACGTCGAGCGCCCGTCTGCCGTCACGGTGAGGAAGACGCTGAGCCAGGCGCCTTCACCTGGTCGCTCCGTCATACGGCGGAGCTCCCTCATCAGCGGGTCGACCTCCCGCGGCACGCGGATGCTCGACACGGTGCCCTCGGCGTCCCAGATCTCGAGGAACGTCTGGCTGGTGCCGGCGATCTCGGACCAGAACACGCGGACCCGCACCCATGGGCCACGAGCGGACCGCGACACGGCACGGAACACGGCGAGCGCCGCCTCCTCCTGCTTCGCCTCGACGACGACGACGTCCATGACCCTCCCCTGTGCCGAGGCCCGGCTCCGGGCACGTCCGACCCGTCCATCCTGGCCCATGGAGGGCGAGGTGCGTGGTGAGGCAGCCCTCGGCCGACGTCAGCCGGACGACCTGGAGGATGCCGGTGCCGGGCGCACGGCCCGGGCCCTCAGCCGGCGGCGACGGCCTCGGCCGCCTCGCGGGCGCCGGAGGCGGTGGTCGCGGCGATCGCGGCGGTCGCGAGGGCGCGCGCCTGCTCGAGCGTGTGCTGGCCGAGCTCGAGGCGGACGTCGGCGAGGGCCGCCGGCGTCATCGACAAGGTGGTCGCGCCGAGGCCGACGAGCACGACGGCGAGCAGCGGGTCGGCCGCGGCCTCGCCGCAGATGCCGACGGGCTTGCCGGCCGCGGCGCCGGCGTCGCCGAGCGCCTTGACCAGGCGCAGCACCGCGGGGTGCCAGGGATCCTGGTAGCTGGCGACCGACCCGAGCATGCGGTCGGCGGCGAGCGTGTACTGCGTCAGGTCGTTCGTGCCGACGCTGACGAAGTCGGCCGACGAGAAGATCTGGTCGGCGAGGACGGCGAGCGACGGCACCTCGGCCATGACGCCGACGGTCTTGAGCCCGAGCTCGCGGCCGAGGTCGACGAAGTACTCGGTCTCCTCGGCGTCGCTGACCATGGGCGCCATGACCCAGAGGTCGGCGGTCGTCGCGGCCTGGGCGGCGGCGAGGGCGGTCAGCTGGTCGCGGAGGATCTGCTCCTTGACGCGGAGGGCGCGGAGGCCGCGCAGGCCCAGGGCCGGGTTCTCCTCGTGGGCGTCGTTGAGGAAGCTGAGGGGCTTGTCGGCACCGGCGTCGAGCGCGCGCACGACGACCTTGCGGCCGGGGAACGCCTCGAGCAGGGCCGTGTAGCTGGCGGTCTGGCTCTCGACCGTGGGCGCCGAGGTGCTGCCGAGGAACAGGAACTCGGTGCGGAACAGGCCCACGCCCTCGGCGCCGAGCGCGACGGCGCCCGCCGCCTCGTCGGGCGATCCGAGGTTCGCGAGCAGGGGCACCGCGTGGCCGTCGGCGAGCGAGCCGTCGGTCAGCGGGGCCGCGGCCGCGGCGGCGCGGTCGGCGATGCGCTTCTCCGCGTCGGCGACCTCGTCGGCCGAGGGGTCGACGGTGACGACGCCGGTCGCGGCGTCGGCCACGACGACGGTGCCGTCGGCGAGGTCGAGCGCGCCGGTGACGCCCACGATGGCGGGGATCGACTTCGACCGGGCGAGGATCGCGGTGTGCGAGGTCGGGCCGCCGTCGCGGGTGACGAGGGCGAGCACCTTCTCGAGGTCGAGCAGCGCGGTGTCGGCGGGGGCGAGGTCGGGGGCGACGAGCACGAAGGGCGTGTCGCTCTCGGGGACGCCGGGCGCGGGGACGCCGCGCAGCGAGGCGATGACGCGCTGGGCGACGTCGCCGAGGTCGGTGGCGCGCTCGGCCATGTAGCCGCCCATGCCGACCAGCAGCTCCTGGAACGCGGCGAAGGCGTCGAAGACCGCCCGCTCGCCCGTGGCGCCGTCGGCGATGCGCTGGTCGACGTCGTCGACGAGCGTCGGGTCCTGGGCCATGAGGGCCTGGGCGTCGAGGACGTCCTTCGCCTCGCCGCCCGCCTTCTCGCCACGCGCCGTCAGGTCGGCGGCCACGGCGGCGAGCGCCTGCGCCACGGCGGCCGACTCGGCGGCCGCGTCGGCGGTGCGCCCCTCGGTGCCGGGCTCGGGAAGAGGCTCGGGCATCCTCAGGACCGGGCCGACGGCCACTCCACGTCCGACGCCAACGCCCTGTAGTGCCACTGTGTACCTCTTCGTGCTCGCGGTGTCTGCGGCGGGCGCGCTGATCGGCGGCGCCGCGGGGTCGACGCCATCGTACGCGAGCGGCGGCGCTCGCCCCCCGCACGCCCGTACCCTGGGTCCATGCGCCGCCGACCCGACGACGCCGAGCCCGGCGGCCCCGCCGCCCCTCGGTCCCCCGCCCCGCGGTCCGAGGCCCCGCCCCGGGCCGCCCGGGCCGCGGCGCTCGGCTCCCGCGTGGCGTCGTGGCGGCCCGTCCGGGTGCTCGGGCGGCACGTCGTGCAGAAGGGCCCGCTGCTCGCGGCGGGCCTCACGTACCAGGCGCTGTTCGCCCTCTTCTCCGCCCTGTGGGTGGGCTTCAGCGTCGCCGGCTTCGTCGTCGCCGGCAACGAGGTGGTGCGCGACGAGCTCATCGCGTTCATCCAGTCGGCCGTCCCGGGCGTCATCGCCGACGAGACCGGCGCGGGCGTCGTCGAGCCCGGCGCCCTGGCGAACGCCTCCGTCTTCGGCTGGACGGGCACCGTGGCCCTCGTCGGCCTGGTCTTCTCGTCGATCCGCCTCTTCGGCAGCATGCGCGACTCGGTGCGCACCGTGTTCCGCGCGCCCCAGCCCGCGACGCCGCTCCTCCTCCTCGTGGTGCGCGACCTCGTGCTCGCGCTCGCCTTCGGGGCGACGGTGCTCGTCTCCGCGTCGATCTCGCTGCTGAGCACGACGGCGGTGACCTGGGGCCTGCGGCTCGTGGGGCTGTCGACCGACTCCGACGCGTCGGCGGCGCTGCTGCGGCTCGTCGGGCTCGTGCTCGTCTTCGCGTTCGACACCGCGGTGCTCGCCGCGCTGTTCCGGGTGCTGGCGGGCCTGCACATCCCGACCCGGCGCCTCCTCGCGGGGTCGGCGATCGGCGGCGCGGGCTTCGTGCTCATCACCTTCGTCGGCGGCACCCTGCTGCGCGCCGCGGGGTCGAACCCCCTGCTGGCGTCGTTCGCGGCGATCGTCGGGCTCCTGCTCGTCATCAACCTGCTCTGCCAGGTGCTGCTGCTCGCGGCCGGGTGGATCGCCGTCGGCATGGACGACATCGGCGTGCTCGCCGACCCGCACGCCGAGGCGGAGCGGCTGCGGCTGCTCGAGGAGGCGCGACGAGCCGAAGAGGCGCGGGCCGCCACCCGCAGGACACGTGCGGCCGAGCGGCTGCGCGGCCTGACGTCGCGCATGCCGCGTGCGCTGCGCGGTCGCGGCGACCGCGCCGGGCACGGCGCCGGGGAGGCCGACGAGGACGGCTCGGGCGTCGGTCGCCGCCGCTAGTCTCTCTGGCATGGGTTCTCGTCTCCGTCTCGCCTCGGTCAACGTCAACGGCATCCGCGCCGCGTACCGCAAGGGCATGGGCGACTGGCTCGCCGACCGCGACGTCGACGTCCTCACCCTGCAAGAGGTGCGGGCCTCGACCGACGACCTCGAGGGGCTGCTCGGCCCCGAGTGGAACGTGCTGCACCACCCGGCCACGGCCAAGGGCCGCGCGGGGGTGGCGATCGCGTCGCGGGGCGCCGCGCAGATCCACCGGGTCGAGCTCGGCCCCGACGACTTCGACAGCGCCGGCCGGTGGATCGAGGCCGACTACGACGTCGACGGCACGATCGTCACCGTCGTCAGCACCTACGTGCACTCGGGCGAGGTCGGCACCGAGAAGCAGGACGAGAAGTGGCGGTTCCTCGACGCGATGACCGAGCGCCTGCCCGAGATCGCCGCGCACTCCGAGCTCGCCGTCGTCACGGGCGACCTCAACGTCGGGCACCGCGAGCTCGACATCAAGAACTGGAAGGGCAACGTCAAGCGCGCCGGCTTCCTGCCCCGCGAACGGGCCTACTTCGACCGCTTCTTCGGGCCCGCCGGCGAGCCGGTCGAGGGCGCCGACGGCAGCACGGGCCCCGGGCTCGGCTGGGTCGACGTCGGTCGGCGTCTGGCGGGCGAGGTCGAGGGGCCGTACACGTGGTGGTCCTGGCGCGGCCAGGCCTTCGACAACGACACCGGGTGGCGCATCGACTACCACGCGGCCACCCCGGCCCTCGCCGAGCGGGCCTCCGGCCTCGTCGTCGACCGTGCCGCCTCCTACGACAAGCGATGGTCCGACCACGCCCCCGTCGTCGTCGACTACGACATCTGACCTGCCCCTTCCCTCCTGAGGACACCATGACCAGCACCACCCCCGCCGCCTCCGCCCCCTCGACCGCCGCCGAGCGCCCCCGGCTCTTCTCCGGCATGCAGCCCACGTCCGACTCCCTGCACGTGGGCAACTACGTCGGGGCGCTGCTGCAGTGGCGCGAGCTCCAGACGAGCCACGACGCCCTGTTCTGCGTCGTCGACATGCACGCCATCACCGTGCCGCAGGACCCGGCCACGCTGCGCGAGCAGACGCGCCGCACCGCCGCCCAGTACATCGCCGCGGGCATCGACCCCGAGCGCTCGACGCTGTTCATCCAGTCGCACGTGCCGGCCCACGCGCAGCTGGCCTGGGTGCTCAACACCCTCACCGGCTTCGGCGAGGCCAGCCGCATGACCCAGTTCAAGGACAAGTCGGCGAAGCAGGGGGCCGACGCGGCGACGCTGGGGCTCTTCGCCTACCCGACCCTGATGGCCGCGGACATCCTGCTCTACCAGGCCGAGTCCGTGCCGGTCGGCGACGACCAGCGCCAGCACGTCGAGCTGACCCGCGACCTGGCCGGCCGGTTCAACTCGCGCTACGGCGCCACCTTCGTCGTGCCCGAGGCGGCCATCCTGAAGGAGACCGCGCGCATCTACGACCTGCAGACGCCCGAGTCGAAGATGAGCAAGTCCGCGGCGACCGACTCCGGCATCGTCTGGATGCTCGACGAGCCGTCGCGCACCGCGAAGAAGATCAAGTCGGCCGTCACCGACACCGAGCGCGAGATCCGCTTCGACCGCGGCGCCAAGGCGGGCGTGTCGAACCTCCTGACGATCCTGTCGGCCTTCTCGGGCACCGCCGTCGCGACCCTCGAAGAGCAGTACGCGGGGCGCGGCTACGGCGACCTGAAGAAAGACGTGGCCGAGGTGGTCGTCGAGACCTTCACGCCGATCCGGGCCCGCACGCTCGAGCTGCTCGACGACCCGGCCGAGCTCGACCGGGTGCTCGCGGGCAACGCCGAGCGGGCCGACGCCATCGCGCAGGCCACGCTCGACACGGTGTACGACCGCATCGGGTTCGTCCGCAGGGCCTGACCGTGCAGCCCTTCGTGCTCGAGTCGCCGGTCCTCCGGCTCGAGGTGCCGGGCCCGGCCGACGTCGAGGCGATCGTCGACGCGTGCCAGGACCCGGTGCTGCAGCGGTTCACGACCGTGCCGACGCCCTACGACCGCTCGGACGCCCGGTTCTTCCTCGACCGGATCGTGCGCCACGGCTGGTCGACCGGTCGTGAGGCGACCTGGGGCCTGCGCGGTCCCGGCTCGTCGTTGCTGCTCGGCATCGTGAGCGTGCGGCTCGGCACCCGGGACGTCGGCTTCTGGACGGTGCCGGCCGCCCGGGGCCGGGGCCTGATGACCGAGGCGCTCCGTCTCGTGGCCGACTGGGCGCTCGGCGAGGGCGGCGTCGACCAGCTGCACTGGGAGGGCTACGTCGGCAACGACGCCTCCGCCGCGGTGGCCCGCAAGGCGGGCTTCCGCTACGCCGGCGTCGGCCCGGGCATGCACCCGGGCCGGGACGGCGGCCGGCCCCTCTGCTGGAAGGCCCGGCTGCGCGCCGACGACGACCGGTCGCCCAAGGCGGGCTGGCCCGACCTCGGCGGCGGCGGCGTCCGGGAATGCCCGCCCGCCGACGGCGTTGACGACAGCAGGCCGCAGACGCGCGGCGTGCCCCGCTCCCCGGAGGACTCGTGACCGACCAGACCAGCACCGGCGCCACGACGGTCGACGACGCGACCGTCGAGGCGGCCATGCGCCGGGCGCTCGAGCTCGCCGCACGGGGTCCCGCGCGCGGGGTCAACCCGCAGGTGGGCTGCGTGCTCCTCGCTCCCGACGGCCGCACCGTGGCCGAGGGGTGGCACCGCGGGGCGGGCACCCCGCACGCCGAGGTCGACGCGCTCTCCCGGCTCGGCGCGGACGAGGCCCGCGGGCTCACCGCGGTCGTCACCCTCGAGCCGTGCGACCACACCGGTCGCACCGGGCCGTGCAGCGAGGCGCTGCTCGCGGCGGGCGTCGCGCGGGTCGTGTACGCGGTCGACGACCCCGGCGACGAGTCCTCGGGGGGCGGGGCGCGCCTCCTCGGGGCCGGCGTCGCCGTCGAGCGGGGCGTCCTCGCCGACGAGGCCGCCGAGCTCGTCCGCCGCTGGCTCGTCCCCGCGCGCACCGGCCGGCCCTTCGTCACCGTCAAGTGGGCGTCGAGCCTCGACGGCCGGGCGGCGGCCGCGGACGGCAGCAGCCGCTGGATCACGGGCACGGCCGCGCGTCAGCACGTGCACGAGGTGCGGGCCGACCACGACGCGATCCTCGTCGGCACGGGCACCGTGCTGGCCGACGACCCGAGCCTCACGGCCCGCGGCGACGCCGGCGAGCTGCTCGCCGACCAGCCCGTGCCGGTCGTCGTGGGCGACCGCCCCGTGCCCGCCGACGCCCGGCTGCACCGCCACCCCCGCGAGCTCGTGCAGGTCTCCGGGCACGACCCCGCGGCGGCGCTCGACGAGCTGTGGCGGCGGGGAGTCCGCAGCGTGCTCGTCGAGGGCGGCCCGACGACCGCGAGCGCGTTCGTCCGCGCCGGGCTCGTCGACGACTACCTCGTCTACCTCGCACCGACCCTGATCGGCGGACCGCGCACCGCGCTCGACGACCTCGGGGTCGCGTCCGTCGACGACCAGCGACGCCTCCGCGTCGCCTCCGTCACCCCGCTCGGCACCGACCTCCTGATCGTGGCCCGCGACGACACCGGGAGCACCCCATGACCGAGTCCCACGTCACCTTCGAGGTCGAGACCACCGTCCCCACCACGCACGGCACGTTCCGCGTGCGCGCCTACACCGACGTCGAGACCGGCGCCGACCACCTCGCGATCGTCGCCTCGCGCCCCGACGGAACCGCCCCGGGGCCGGGCTCGCTCGTCCGCGTGCACTCCGAGTGCCTCACGGGCGAGGCCTTCGGGTCGCTCAAGTGCGAGTGCGGTCCGCAGCTCGACGCGGCGCTCGACACCATCCACGAGCACGGGGGCGTCGTCGTGTACCTCCGCGGGCACGAGGGCCGCGGCATCGGCCTGATCAACAAGCTGCGGGCCTACCGCCTACAAGAGGACGGCCTCGACACCCTCGACGCCAACCTGGCGCTGGGGCTGCCCGCCGACTCGCGCCAGTACGGCGCCGCGGCCGACATGCTGCGCGACCTCGGCGTGACGTCGGTCCACCTGCTCAGCAACAACCCCGACAAGCGTCGCCAGCTCGTGCAGCACGGCATCGAGGTGCTCGACTCCGTGCCCCTCGTCGTCGGCGTCGGCGCGTTCAACGAGGGGTACCTCGACACCAAGCGCGACCGCATGGGGCACGAGCTGCCCGACCGGCTGCACGACGCCGGCTGACCCGGCGGCGGGCCCCCGGGACGACGGCGCCGACGAGGGGCACCGGCGACGACGGCACCGACGAGGGCGGCACCGACGAGGGGGCATCGGCGAGGCGGCACCGGCGAGGTACGATGGGCGACGGCCGTCACGAGCGGCCGCCCCTCGCACCACGCACCACGGCCCCTGCGCGACCTGCCGATCACGGCCGACGCGTCCTCGCCTCCGACTCCCCCGTGCCCATCTCGCACCGGACTCGTCGAGGCCGCCGACCCTCGTCCGCTCCCCGCCGCCCCGGAGTCCCCGCATGTCCCGCAGCACCGTCGCCTCGTCGACCTCCTCCGCCCCTCCCGTCAACAAGCGCTCGCGCGTCGTCGTCGCGAGCCTCGTCGGCACCTCCATCGAGTTCTACGACTTCTACGTCTACGCGACGGCGGCCGTGCTCGTGTTCCCGACCATCTTCTTCGCGAACGACGACCCGGCCGTCGCTCGTCTCGCCTCCTTCGCGGTCTTCGGCGTCGCGTTCATCGCGCGCCCGGTCGGCTCGATCGTGTTCGGCCACTTCGGCGACCGCATCGGCCGCAAGGGCACCCTGGTGGCGTCGCTGCTCACGATGGGCGTCGCCACCGTGCTGATCGGCTGCGTCCCCGCCGGCACCACGCCCGGCTGGGCCGTCGCGGGCCCCGCGTGCCTCGTCGTGCTGCGCTTCTGCCAGGGCCTCGGCCTCGGCGGCGAGTGGAGCGGCGCCGCGCTGCTCGCGACCGAGAACGCCCCCGCGGGACGCCGTGCCGTCTGGGGCACGTTCCCGCAGCTGGGCGCCCCGATCGGCTTCATCATCGCCAACCTCGTGTTCATCGTCCTGGGCGCGAACCTGACCGACGAGCAGTTCCTCAGCTGGGGCTGGCGCGTGCCGTTCCTGGCCAGCGCCCTGCTCGTGATCATCGGCCTCTACGTGCGCTTCAAGCTCATCGAGACGCCCGCGTTCCAGGCCGTGGTCGACTCCGGCAACGTCGCGAAGCTGCCCCTGGCGCGCGTCTTCTCGACCAGCTGGCGCCCGCTGATCCTCGGCACGTTCATCATGCTGGCCACCTACACGCTCTTCTACCTGATGACCACCTTCACGCTCACCTACGGCACCGCCGAGGCGTCGGGCGACGCCCCCGGGCTCGGGATCGAGCGCACCGAGTTCCTGCTCATGCTGATCTTCGGCTGCGTGTTCTTCGGCGTCTTCACGCTGGTGTCGGGGCCCCTGGCGGAGCGCTTCGGCCGCCGCGCGCTGCTGATCGGCGTGACGACCGCGATCCTGCTCTTCGGCTTCTCGTTCGCCCCGTTCTTCGCGGCCGGCCAGCTGGGGGCGCAGGCGCTGCTCATCGTCGGGTTCACCCTGATGGGCCTCACCTTCGGGCCGATGGGCGCGGTGCTGCCCGAGCTGTTCCCGACGAGCGTGCGCTACACCGGCTCGGCGATCAGCTACAACGTCGCCAGCATCCTCGGCGCGGCCGTCGCCCCCTTCATCGCCGTCGCCCTGTGGCAGGCGGCCGGCGGCAGCACGTGGCTCGTCGGCCTCTACCTGTCGTCGATGGCCGTGCTGACCCTGGTGGCGCTGCTCCTCAGCCGCGAGACGAAGCACGTGGAGTACGACACGGCCGGCTGACCCGGCGCTTGCCAGCCGGGGCGCAGCCTGCCCGGGGCGGGACGAAGTACCGTGGTCGAGGCGATCCGCCACGACCTGTCCCGAGAGGCACCATGAGCTCCGACACGAGCACTCGATCCGCGTCGTCCCCCGCCCCCGAGGAGGCGCCCGGCGGCTCCCCGGCACCGGGCGCGAAGGGCGACGGGCCGGCCGGGGCCACGGGGCGGGGTCCGCGCGGCGGTGCGGGTCGCCGCGGCGGCCGCGGCGGCCGGTCCGGTCGTGGTCGCGGCGAGCCCGACGGGCCGCGCGCCACGTTCCGCCAGCTGGTCCCCTACCTCGTCGAGCACAAGGGCGTGATGGCCGTCATCATCGTGCTCAGCGTGCTCGGCGCCGCCGCCTCCCTGGGGCAGCCCCTGCTCGTCAGCCGCGTCATCACCCTCGTGCAGCAGGGCGAGACGCTCGGCCGGCTCGTCTGGGCCCTCGTCGCCCTCGTCGTGGTGGCCGGCCTGCTCAGCGGGTTCCAGCACTACCTGCTGCAGCGCACCGGAGAGGGCGTCGTGCTCTCGAGCCGGCGCCGCCTCGTCGCCCAGCTGCTGCACCTCCCCGTCAGCGAGTTCGACCGTCGGCGCACCGGCGACCTGGTCTCGCGGGTCGGCAGCGACACGACGCTGCTCCGCGCCGTGCTGACGCAGGGCCTCGTCGAGGCCATCGGCGGCTCGCTCACCTTCGTCGGGGCGCTCGTCGGCATGTTCCTCATCGACCCCGTGCTGCTCGGCCTGACCGTGCTCGTGGTCGCCGTGTCGGTGGCCGTCGTCGTGCTGCTCTCGGGCCGCATCCGCGTCGCCAGCCGCCGGGCTCAGGAGAAGGTCGGCGACCTGACCGCCGCCGTCGAGCGCTCGATCAGCTCGGTGCGCACCATCCGGGCCAGCGGCGCCGCCGAGCGCGAGATCGTCGGCGTCCAGGCCGACGCCGAGGGCGCCTACCGGCGCGGCCTCGAGGTCGCCCGCATCTCGGCGCTCGTCGTGCCCATCGCCTCCGTCGCCCTTCAGGCGTCGTTCCTCGTGGTGCTCGGCGTGGGCGGGTTCCGCGTCGCCAGCGGCACCATCACCATCGCCTCGCTCGTGTCGTTCATCCTGTTCCTGTTCCTCATGATCATGCCGCTCGGGCAGGCGATGGGCGCCGTGCTCAGCGTCAACCAGGCCCTCGGCGCGCTGGGCCGCATCCAGGAGATCCTCGACCTCCCCCGCGAGACCGACGGCGACGCCGCGACGGCCGCGGGGCTCGGCGACGACGCCCTCGTCGAGACCGACGCGGCGATCCGGTTCGACGACGTGCACTTCCGCTACCCCGACGCACCGGCCGTCGCCGAGGGCGGCGCGACGCGGCCCCGGGGCGACGCCGACGACGACCTCACCGTGCTGCG
>Ga0265798_10004058_pt1 | contig 20473 bp, 28 predicted proteins | sample P3T30metagenome_FD_192430 | JGI IMG/M metagenome (GOLD analysis project Ga0265798, IMG submission 192430) | Plant litter microbial communities from East Loma Ridge, Irvine, California - P3 T30 | ecosystem: Environmental > Terrestrial > Plant litter > Unclassified | place: USA: California... | reverse complement strand
GTCCGAGCCTTTCTTGCTGACCATCAGGCGCAGCAGGTCGAACATGAACTTGGATGCCTGGTCGCGTTCCATGGCCGCTCCTTAACCGGGGAAATTCTCGGGGATCTTGGCGGCGGCGCGCGCGGCCGCCGACGAGATCACATTGCGACGCACCAGGTCCGTCAGGTTCTGGTCCAGCGTCTGCATGCCCACGTTGCTGCCGGTCTGGATGGCCGAATACATCTGCGCGATCTTCGCTTCGCGGATCAGGTTGCGGATGGCGGGCGTGCCCACCATGATCTCGTGCGCGGCCACGCGGCCGTTGCCATCCTTGGTTTTCAGCAGCGTCTGCGAGATGACGGCCTGCAGCGACTCGGACAGCATCGCCCGCACCATCTCCTTTTCCTCGGCGGGGAAGACGTCGACGATGCGGTCGATGGTCTTGGCGGCGGACGACGTGTGCAGCGTGCCGAATACCAGGTGGCCGGTTTCCGCGGCGGAGAGGGCCAGGCGGATCGTCTCCAGGTCGCGCAGCTCGCCGACGAGAATCGCATCCGGGTCTTCGCGCAGCGCCGAACGCAGCGCGTTACTGAACGACAGCGTGTGCGGACCGACTTCGCGCTGGTTGATCAGGCACTTCTTCGATTCGTGGACGAATTCGATCGGGTCCTCGATCGTCAGGATATGCCCGTATTCGTGTTCGTTGAGGTGGTTGACCATGGCCGCCAGCGTGGTCGATTTACCCGAGCCGGTGGGGCCCGTGACGAGCACCAGACCGCGCGGTTTCAGCGCGAAGTCGGCGAAGATTTTTGGTGCGTTCAGGTCTTCCAATGTGAGGATCTTCGACGGAATCGTGCGCAGCACGGCCGACGCGCCGCGGTCCTGGTTGAACGCGTTGACGCGAAAGCGCGCCAGGCCGGGAATGGCGAAGCTGAAGTCGATCTCCAGCAGCTCCTCGTACACCTTGCGCTGGCTGTCGTTCATGATGTCATAGATCATGCCGTGCACGTCCTTGTGCTCCAGCGGCGGCAAATTGATGCGGCGGACATCGCCGTGCACGCGGATCATCGGCGGCAGGCCGGCGGACAGGTGCAGGTCCGAAGCCTTGTTCTTGACGGAGAATGCGAGAAGTTCGGAGATGTCCATTTATAATCCAGTGATCAAAACAATAAGGTCATTAAAGCCGGAACCGCAGGGTGCTGGCGCGCGGCTGCTGATGGAGTTGATGGCGCTGCCGCGCGCGGGGCTTCTGGCAAAGCCGGATCGACGATTATGTCCACAATCACTCTGAACATGCAAGCAGTCGGGGAAGCCATCGCGGCTGCCGCCGACGAGGCGCGGCGGCCACGCGACAGCGTGCGCCTGCTGGCCGTCTCGAAGACCTTCGGCCCGGAAGCCGTGATCGAAGCGGCGCAGGCCGGCCAGCGTGCGTTTGGCGAAAACTATGTGCAGGAAGGCGTCGACAAGGTGCGTGCCGTCGCGGCCGCGCTGGCTGACGTTCCGCTGGAATGGCACTTCATCGGTCCGATCCAGAGCAACAAGACGCGGCCCATCGCCGAGCATTTCGACTGGGTCCATACCGTCGAGCGCGAGAAGATCGCCCTGCGCCTGGCCGAACAGCGACCGGAAGGGCGCGGCCCGCTGAATGTCTGCCTGCAGGTGAATATCAGCGGGGAGGCCAGCAAGAGCGGCGTGGCGCCGGCCGAGGTGGCGGCGCTGGCGCGCAGCGTGGCCGCGCTGCCGCAATTGCGCCTGCGCGGCCTGATGGCGATTCCCGAACCGACGGAAGATTTCATGGCGCAGCGTGCCGCGTTTGCCGCGCTGCGCACGCTGTACGACGCGCTGCGTGAGCAGGGCTTCGCGCTGGACACGCTGTCGATGGGCATGTCGGCCGACCTGCGCGCGGCAATCCTGGAAGGCGCGACCATCGTGCGCGTCGGCAGTGCCATTTTCGGCGCCCGCCACTACAACAAGGAACCTCAATGAAGATCGCATTTATCGGCGGCGGCAATATGGCCGCGGCGCTGATCGCCGGACTGGCAGGCCGGGTTACGCCGGGCGCGAACATCCACGTGGTCGACCCGAACCCGGCGGCACTGGAGCACCTGCAGCGCGAGTACGGCCTGACGACGGCTGGCGCCATCGACGCGGCCGTGACGCAAGGGGAAGTGATCGTGCTGGCGGTGAAGCCGCAGAACATGCGCGACGTGGCGTCAGCATTGCAGCCGCTGCTGACCGCGGCTGCTCACCAGCCGCTGGTCATCTCGATTGCGGCCGGCATTCGCGCGCGCGACCTGTCGCGCTGGCTGGGCGGTTACGCCGCGATCGTGCGCTGCATGCCGAACACGCCGGCGCTGATCGGCATGGGCATCACGGGCATGGTGGCATACGACGGCGTCTCCGCCGCGCAGCGCACGATGGCCGACGGGATGCTGGCCGGCGTCGGCAAGACGATGTGGCTGGACGACGAAGCGCTGATCGACGCGGTCACCGCGGTGTCGGGCAGCGGCCCCGCCTACGTCTTCTACTTCCTCGAAGCGCTGCAGCAGGCCGGCGCGGAGCTGGGCCTGACACCGGCACAAAGCCTGGCATTGGCGCAGGCCACGTTCGCCGGCGCGGCCGAACTGGCGGGGCGCTCGGAGGAACCGCTGGCGACGCTGCGCGAGCGCGTCACGTCGAAAGGCGGCACCACGTATGCAGCGCTGACGAGCATGGAGGCGGGCGGCGTGAAGGATGCCATCGCGACGGCCGTCAAGGCGGCGGCGGCACGCGGCAAGGAGCTTGGCGACGAGCTGGGGGCGCAGTGATCCACCATCTGTCGCTGGGCGTGCGCGACCTGGTCACTGGCGCGGCGTTTTACGACGGCGTGCTGGGCGCGCTGGGCTTGCGCCGGGTCTTCGAGGACGACGAAGCGATCGGCTACGGCCTGGAGGACGACAACGATATCCTGTGCCTGAAGCTGCGTGACGATGCGCAGGCGCCTGGCGCCGGTTTTCACCTGGCGTTTGCTGCGCCGACGCGAGCGGCCGTCGCTGCGTTTCATGCGGCAGGCATGAGCGCGGGCGGCAAGGATAACGGCGGTCCGGGATTGCGCGAGGAATATGGGCCGACGTGCTACGCGGCATTTCTGGTCGATCCGGACGGGCATCGGGTCGAGGCGGTGTTCAAAGGGGCAGGGGAGTGAACGTGGAGCGCAAGTGGTGGTTTGTCGCGCTGGTCGGCGTGCTGACGGTGTGCACGACGCGCTTCCTGCTCGTCTCGGCCGGCCTGCCGGCGACGCCGGCGAGCGTCAGCCAGTTCGTCCTGTATCTATTCTGTTTTGTCGGGGTGTGGAAGATGTATTCGTTCGCGGGCTGGCTGGTGGCGCTGCGGTGGACGGTACCGCGTCGATGAAAAAAAACGGCCCGCAGTGCGAGCCGTCTTGAATTACAGCGTTACGCGATCAGTCGCGCGAAACGATCACACCCAGCAGCAAGCCCACGACGCCGCCGACGATGACGGCTTTCCATGGATTGTCGTGCACGTAGGTGTCGGTGGCCTGCGCCGCCAGCTTGCTTTTTGCCAGCACGGAGTCTTCCAGTGTCAGCAGATTGGTCTTGGCCGAGCGCAGCGTTTCCTGGACTTTGGCGCGGGCATCGCCCAGATCCTCCGCCGTGCTGCTGGCCGCGCCGCGCAGCCACTGTTCGGCTTCGCCGATGGTCTTCTTCAGGTCGCCCATCAGGCGCTCGCGGGTCTGTGCAGTGTCGCCGGAATTGTAGGTGCTGCCATTGCCTTTGGTGCTGCCGGTGCCTTCGAGATTGGTCGTCTGGTCCATAATCGCCTCTTCTTTTGAATGTCAGCTGAACGTCAGCAGGAACGTCAAGTCTAGTCAGCGACGATGCCGTATGGAATCAGCGCAATGCGTAATCCAACGCGATTCCGACAAATACCGCCGCTCCCAGATAGTTATTGTGGCGGAATGCCGCAAAACAAGGCGCACGCTCGCGTTCGCGGATGAGGAAGTAGTGATAGACGACGCAGCCGGCGGCAACAGCGAGCCCGGCCAGGAACCAGTGACCCAGGCCGAAGTACCGGCCGGCAACCAGCAGGATGGCCAGGTGAACGACGTAGCACAGCATGACGATGGCGACGTCCCAGCGGCCGAACGTGATGGCGGAGGTCTTGATGCCGATCTTCAGGTCGTCGTCGCGGTCGACCATCGCATATTCCGTGTCGTAAGCCACGGCCCAGAATACATTGCCGAGCAGCAGCAGCCAGGCGTAGGCCGGGACGGTGTTCTGCACGGCGGCAAAGGCCATCGGAATGCCGAAGCCGAACGCGATGCCGAGGTAGGCCTGCGGGATCGCGAAGAAGCGCTTGAAGTACGGATATGTGCCGGCAATGATGACGGCGGCCACGCTCAGCTGCTTGACCAGTGCGTTCAGCGGCAGGATCAGCAGGAAGGCAACGATGGACAGGCCGGCGGCGATGGCGAGGGCCTCCTTGCCACTGATGCGTCCGCTGGTGATGGGCCGGTCGGCCGTACGCTTGACGTGGCGGTCGAAGTCCTGGTCGGCATAATCGTTGATGGCGCAGCCGGCCGAACGCATCAGCAGAGTGCCCAGCGAGAAGATGACGATCAGGTGCCAGGCGGGCACGCCCCCGCTGGCGAGCCACAGCGCCATCAATGTCGGCCACAGCAGCAGCACGGTGCCGATGGGCTTGTCCAGCCGCACGAGGCGGAAATACAGTTGCAGTTTCGAGGGAGCGGGGGCGTACACGATATTGTCGCGGTCAGTGTCTGAATCAGGTCAGGCGGAGGCGGGCGCGTCCAGCATGGTCACGCCAGGCAGGTCGCATTGGGCAATGGCTTCGACGACGGCGTCGATGGCGGCCTTGCGGGTAAAACTCTTGCGCCAGACGATGACGACGCGGCGCGACGGCTGCGGGTTTTCAAAGTAACGGAACTGCAGCATGCCGCCCTTGGCGTCCATGTCCGGCACGGAGGCGCGCGGCAGCACCGTCAGGCCGATGCCGCTGGCAACCATATGGCGAATGGTTTCCAGCGACGACCCCTCGAACGTGCGCTGCATGCCGTTGCCGGGCGTGGAAAAGCGCGCCATCTCCGGGCATACTTCCAGCACCTGATCGCGGAAGCAATGACCATTGCCGAGCAATAGCATCGTCTCTTTTTTCAGGTCCTCGGCGGGGATACGGTCGCGCTCGACCCACGGATGGTGGTTCGGCATGGCGACAACAAACGGCTCGTCGTACAGGTCCTGCATCGCCATGCCGTGGTCGGGCAGGGGCAGGGCCATGATGGCGGCGTCCAGTTCGCCCTGGCGCAGCAGCTCCAGCAGCTTGACGGTGAAGTTTTCCTGCAGGATCAACGGCATCTGCGGCGTCTTCTCGATCATCGCCTTGACGAGTGGTGGCAGCAGATACGGGCCGATCGTGTAGATGACCCCCAGGCGCAGCGGGCCGGACAGCGGGTCCTTGTTCTGCTTGGCAAGCTCCTTGATGGCGGCCGTCTGCTCCAGCACGCGCTCGGCCTGCGCCACGATCTGCGCACCGAGCGGGGTGACGGAAATCTCGGCGCCGCCCCGTTCGAACAGCGTGACACCGAGCTCGTCCTCAAGCTTCTTGATCGCGACCGACAGCGTCGGCTGCGCCACGAAGCAGGCTTCGGCCGCGTGGCCGAAATGTTTGGCGCGCGCGACCGCGACGATGTACTTGAGTTCGGTAAGTGTCATAGATTCTTGGCTGGTGGGGGCCCGGAGCGGTGATATTGTAACGCCAATGCTCTGGCTATAATGAACGCGATACTTATAGCGAGAAAGATGTCATGCCCCGATTCGAAGAAAAAATCTGCCCCCGCGCCGAACTGCGGGCCCGCGTGGCCGCGCTGCCGAAACCTGTCGTGCTGACCAATGGCGTGTTCGACATCCTGCACCGGGGCCACGTCACGTACCTGGCGCAGGCGCGCGAGCTGGGAGCGTCGCTGGTGGTGGCCGCCAACACGGATGCCTCCGTCAAACGGCTGGGCAAGGGCGACGACCGTCCGCTGAACACGTGCGACGACCGCATGGCGCTGCTGGCGGCGCTGGAATCGGTCAGCCTGGTGGTGCCGTTCGACGAGGATACGGCGCTGGAAGTGGTGCAGGAGGCGCAGCCGGAGATTTACGCCAAGGGCGGCGACTACGACATGACGGCGATTCCGGAAGGGAAGGCGGTGCTGGCGTACGGCGGCAAGGCCGTCGCGATCGACTTCGAGCACGACCGGTCGACCACCAAGCTGCTGGCAAAGGTGCGCACGTTCGGCGGCTGATCGGTCAGTTCTGCAGCTCAGTTCTGCAGGATGGTGATCTTGCCGTCCGGCTCGAGGAACGCGCATTTCATTTTGTGCAGGGGACAGTCGGCCTCGCGCAGCGCCTGCTCCACGTCGCCTTCGGCCACCCGGCATTTCTTGACGACATCGGTGAAGATCTTGCCGTCACGGCCCAGCAGGACAGGCGCGCCGTCCACCAGCTCCGCAATCTTGCGGCTGCGCGAGGTGGCGATGGCGATGATGACGTTCAGCGCAATCAGCGTCGACGCAATGATGAGGCCACCCTGCACCGAATTGTCGCCACCGTTCAGCGAATTCGACACCGCCTCGCTCAGCAGCATGACGATCAGCAGATCGAACGGCGTGAACTGGCCGATGGTCCGCTTGCCCGTCAGCCGCACCATCACCAGCAGGAAGCAATAAATAATAGTCCCGCGCGCAATGAACTCCCACCAGGGCAAATCCATATCGAACATACGACCTCCGCCATAGAGCCGAAAGCTCGGTTATACGGCGTTTGGTGTATTTATGCCAACACTGGTGGCGGGCCACTGCTCAGTTCGTGTCCACCTTGGCAACATCGGGGTCAGGCACAAAAACTGTCACGGCCTGATCCATACGGGCTGTTCGCACGTCTGCCAGTGCTCTGTCAACCGTCCTGAGCGAGACGCCGAAGTGCCTGGCGATCTGGCTGCGCGGATAACGTCCGTCGTGAAACGCCGCTGCCATTGCTGTTCGTCTATCGCCACAGAACGTGCTGAATGCTTCCAGTGAGAGTCTGGGCCCTTCGCGCGACACCGTTTGATTGTCGCGTTCGCGCTGGTAGCGTAGCGGGTCGGCGCCGCCGATACCTGCACGGACGAACTCATCGTAAAGCAAAGTGCCGTGCTTTTGTGCGCTGGAAAACATGCTGAGGATGGCGTCCCGCGTGAGCCAGTCCGGTAAGACGTCGAGCCCGCAAAAATACCGGTGGCTGCTCCAGCGCCAATCAGCGGGCGCGGTCACCAGTTGGGCGCGAACAGGGTTGAGAGCGATGTAGCGTGCTACCTCGAGCATCTGCGCTTCCTGCTCGACAAGCACGGCATGATACCGTCCCTGAATCAGGTGTCCGGCCTGGCGATGCCGTTCGTTGTAGCGTCGGGCATAACTACCGTTCAGGTAATGCATTGCTTCCGAGAGGTTTGGTTCGTGCGTCTCGATCAGGAGGTGAAAGTGATTCGGCATCAAACAGAATGCGTGAACCGCGACATTGAAGCGGTTGACGACCACGGCCAGCGTGTCTTGCCAGATCAGATGATCCTTGTCATCCGCAAAGATGTTCGCCCGTCGATTGCCACGTGACGTCACGTGGTACAGGGCACCAGCGAATTGGGTACGGTGGGGTCTGCTCATCCAGGAACGTTAGCAGCTGAGTCTGCGGCGGGCATGATGACTATCAACGGTCGCTAACTAGCTGAGCTCGTGACAGTTTTCGTGCCTGACCCCGATGTTGCCACCATCCCAGCGAAATGCTGAGTTCGTGGCAGTTTCTGTGCCTGACCCCGATGTTGCCAGCGCCCTCAGCCGTTCCGGTCCAGCCTGGCGGAGACGAGCGCGACGGCTGCCAGGATGACGGTTGCTGCCAGGTGTCCGGCCATCGTGAGCCAGTATTTTCCTTGCTGGAGCTGCATCGAATAGGTGTGGTGGCTGCCGAACTTGTTGAATGATGTTGTGGCGCCGGTGGCGAGGCCGTCGTAGAGCAGATAGCAGCCGAGCCCGCAGCCGATCGTGGCAATCAGCACGGCCAGCCAGTTCAGCACGTTCCTCAGTATGGTCAATTTGCGGCTGCCTTGCGCCGCCGCCGGGTTTGCATCACGACCTCCGCCTGCTTCCCGCAGGCGCCGGCTACGCTTGGACAGTTTCGACGACATGAGAGTAGCCTCAGGCGCCGCCGGCATAACCCTGCTGCCGCCACGCCTCATAGACAACAATGGCCACCGTGTTGGACAGGTTCAGGCTGCGATTCTCGGGCCGCATCGGCACGCGGATACGCTGGCTGGGCGGAAAACTTTCGCGGAACTCGGGCGCCAGGCCGCGCGTTTCGGAGCCGAAGACGAAGACGTCGCCCGGCTGGAATGCCAGTTGCGCGAACGGTGTCGAGCCGTGGGTGGTCATGGCGAACATGCGTGTGGTGTCGGGTTGCACGTCGGCCAGGAACGCGGCCCAGTCCTTATGCACCTTCATCCGTGCATATTCGTGATAGTCGAGGCCGGCGCGGCGCAGCTTGGCGTCGTCCAGCGGGAAGCCCAGTGGTTCGATCAGGTGCAGCTGTGCGCCCGTGTTGGCGCACAGGCGGATGACGTTGCCGGTGTTCGGCGGAATTTCGGGATTGACGAGTACAACGTGAAACAAACTTTTCTCCTAATGATGCGATGACTGTCGGTGCGGCGCTGTGCGGGCAAACACGAGGTTCGTCACCCGGGCAGCGCCGTGCCGCTTCAGCACGGCTGCAAGCTCGTGCAATGTCCGGCCGCTGCTCATCACGTCGTCGACGATGCCGACGTGGCGCCCGGCCACTTGTGCCCGGTCCGGCACGGCAAACACGTGCGCCATATTGGCGCGCCGGGCGGCGCCGCGCAGCTTGCTTTGCGCCGCCGTCTCCTGCACCCGCAGCGTCAGCCGCGGCGCTACGGCGATGTCCAGCAGCCTTCCCAGCGGACGGGCGATTTCCAGCGCCTGATTAAAACCCCGCTCGGCCAGCCGGGCCGGGCCCAGCGGCACGGGGCACAGCAGCGCCGGCCGCGCCAACCCTGGCACCGCGTCCACCGCCTGCGCGATCAACTGCGCGAACAGCCGCGCATGCGCCAGGCGGCCGCCGAATTTCAGCTCCAGCACCAGCCGGTCCAGCGGCATCGCATACGAGGCGGCGACGACGGTCGCGTCATACGCCGGGCGTTTCGCGATGCATCGACCGCACGGCACCGCCGCGGCGCCGTCCGGCAGCGGCTCGGCGCAAACGGGGCAGCGGACGTCGCCGGCGCCGAAGAACTGCTCGCGGCAGGGCGGGCACAGCGCGTCACGGCCATACGCCCCGCACAGCACGCATCCGCACGGCAGCAACGCCGTCAGTCCCACCTTCCACAGGGCGCTCCTCATCGCGATCCGCTCCGAACAGGTAAACTAACCCCCTGAACATTATCTCACCTCAGCAAAGAACGCCATGCAAGTGCCCGCCAAGCCACCGAAACTTTCCGCCCCCATCGACGTCGAGCGCGTGCGCAGGCTGTTTTCCCGTCCCGCCCGCGTGCTGGACGGCGACTTCCTGCGCCGCGAGATCGCGCAGCGGATGCATGAACGCCTGCAACTGGTGCGCCTGACCCCGCAGCGTGTGCTCGACGCCGGCTGCGGCAGCGGCGCCGATCTGTCGGTGCTGCACAAGACCTACGTGGCCGCGCAGGTGCTCGGCATCGACGCGTCGGAAGCGATGCTGCGCTCGCTGCCCGGCCAGCCGGGCCGGCAATCCGCGCTGAACCAGCTGCTGGGCAAGCTGCTGCCGGCAAAAAGCGGCATCGACCTGCTGTGCGGCGATTTTGCCGACCTGCCGCTGGGGCCGAACAGCGTCGACCTCGTCTGGTCGAACCTGGCGCTGCACTGGCATCCCCAGCCCGACCGCGTGTTTGCCGAGTGGCGCCGCGTGCTGCGCGTGGACGGCCTGCTGATGTTTTCCTGCTTCGGTCCGGACACGTTCCAGGAGGTGCGTGCCGCGTTTGCCGATGTCGATCTTGCGCCGCACACATTGCCATTTGTCGACATGCATGATTTTGGCGACCAGCTGGTGGAAGCGGGATTCGCCACACCGGTAATGGACATGGAAAAGCTGACTGTCACATATGACAGTGCGGACAAATTGCTGGCGGACGTGCGGGCCCTGGGCGGCAACCCGCTGACGACGGCACGCAAGGGCCTGCTGGGCCGGGCCGCCCATGCGCGCCTGCTGGCGGGGCTGGAGAAGGGCCGCCGTGCGGACGGCAAGCTGGCGCTGACGTTCGAGGTGATTTACGGCCACGCGTTCCGTCCCGCCGCCCGGCTGACGAAGGACGGCGAGGCGATCATCCGCTTCGATCCGTCGCGCCGGCCCGGCAAATAAGCTGTCGGCAGCGGCGCCACAATGGCGCGCTGCACCATTTCAAACACAGCTATACGCTTGATATGGCTAAGTAATAATGCTTATAATCCTTGACTAATTTTGCGGCTTTTTTCCAAGCGGACACACACGAATCCGGCGAAAAAAGTAGTGAGAATCAGCAAGGCATCAATAATCAGCGTCATCGGTGATATTGTGTCTGCCGGTGGCATTGTCAAGGTTGAGCTGGCGTCTAGCCTGTCTGCAACTTTTTGGTGTATTACGCACGACGACGCACCCGGCACAGCCAGTGGCGTCGCAGTGAAAAATTTTTCTTACATCTTGGGTGGTTTGGGGAAAACATGAAACTTGCGAAGCGACTTCAATCGTCGATGCCTGGGCTGGCCGCCGTTGCGGCGGCATCCCTGGCCGCAGTGCCGGCATGGGCGGCACCGGCGGCGACGAACCAGGGCACTTACCAGGGGGCCACGGGCGGTACCGGCGGCCCCATGCCGCTCGAGCTGAACCTGCAGCCGGCCGCCACGCAGATCGCTTCCGAAATCTACAGCCTGCACAACTGGATGATGATCGTCTGCCTGGTCATCTTCGTGGCCGTGTTCGGCGTGATGTTCTACTCCATCTTCAAGCACCGTAAATCCGTTGGCCACAAGGCCGCCACCTTCCACGAATCCACCGCCGTCGAAATCGCCTGGACCGTCGTACCGTTCCTGATCGTCATCGGCATGGCCCTGCCGGCCACGCGCACCGTCGTCGGCATGAAGGACACGTCCAACGCCGATATCACCATCAAGGCCACCGGCATGCAGTGGAAGTGGGGCTACGATTACCTGAACGGCGAAGGCGAGGGCATTTCGTTCATCTCGAACCTGGCCACGCCACGTGCGCAAGTGGGCGCACCGGGCACGAAACCCACGCAGCCACGCGGCGAAAACTACCTGCTGGAAGTCGATAACGAAGTGGTCGTGCCGGTGCACAAGAAGGTGCGCATCGTGACGACGGCGAACGATGTGATCCACTCCTGGACGGTGCCGGCCTTCGGCGTCAAGCAGGACGCAATCCCCGGCTTCGTGCGCGACACGTGGTTCAAGTCCGAGCATACTGGTGTCTTCCGCGGCAATTGCGTGGAACTGTGCGGCAAGGAGCATGCGTTCATGCCGATCGTCGTCCGGGTCGTGACGGCCGAGGAGTACACGGGATGGGTCGACAAGAAGAAAAAGGAAATGGCCGCGCTGGCGGACGATCCGACCAAGACCTGGACCATCGACGAGCTGAAAACCAAGGGCGAAAAGGTGTATGCCGCCAACTGTGCCGTGTGCCACCAGGCCAACGGCAAGGGCGTGCCGAACGCGTTCGCGCCACTGGACGGCTCGCCCGTCGTCAATGGCGGCAAGGGTGAGCAGATCGACGTTCTGCTGCATGGCAAGAAGAGCGGCAAATACCCGGCCGAGATGCCGGCCTGGAAGCAGCTGTCGGACACCGACATCGCCGCAGTGATCACCTATACCCGCAACAACTGGTCGAACAAGCCAGAAGAGAACATCGTCCAACCGGCCGAAATCGTGGCAGCACGTAAGTAACAGGAGCTTCATCATCATGAGCACGACTACTATCGATCATCCACAAGGTCACGACACCGCGCACGGTCACGACCACGCCCACGGACACGATCACGCGCACGACCATCCGACCGGCCTGCGGCGCTGGCTGTTCGCGACGAACCACAAGGACATCGGCACGCTGTACATGTGGTTCTCGTTCGTCATGCTGCTCTCGGGCGGCGTGCTGGCACTGCTGATCCGCACGGAGCTGTTCCAGCCCGGCCTGCAATTCTTCCAGCCGGAGTTCTTCAACCAGCTGACGACGATGCACGGCATCGTGATGGTGTTCGGCGCGATCATGCCGGCGTTCGTCGGCTTCGCGAACTGGATGATCCCGCTGCAGGTGGGCGCGTCCGACATGGCGTTCGCGCGCATGAACAACTTCTCGTTCTGGCTGCTGCCGCCTGCCGCGCTGCTGCTGGCCGGCTCGTTCTTCGTGCCGGGCGGCGCCACCGCCGCCGGCTGGACGCTGTACGCGCCGCTGTCCACGCAGATGGGCCCCGGCATGGACATGGCCATCTTCGCGCTGCACATCATGGGCGCCTCGTCGATCATGGGCTCCATCAACATCATCGTCACGATCCTGAACATGCGCGCGCCCGGCATGACGCTGATGAAGATGCCGATGTTCTGCTGGACGTGGCTGATCACCGCCTACCTGCTGATCGCCGTGATGCCCGTGCTGGCCGGCGCCATCACGATGACGCTGACCGACCGCCACTTCGGCACGTCGTTCTTCAACGCCGCCGGTGGCGGCGACCCGGTCATGTACCAGCACATCTTCTGGTTCTTCGGCCACCCCGAGGTCTACATCATGATTCTGCCGGCCTTCGGCATCATCTCGCAGATCATCCCGGCCTTCGCCCGCAAGCCGCTGTTCGGCTATGCGTCGATGGTGTATGCCACGGCGTCGATCGCCATCCTGTCGTTCATCGTCTGGGCCCACCACATGTTCACGACGGGGATGCCCGTCACGTCGCAGCTGTTCTTCATGTACGCGACGATGCTGATCGCCGTACCGACCGGCGTGAAGGTGTTCAACTGGATCGCCACGATGTGGAAGGGTTCGATGACGTTCGAGACGCCGATGCTGTTCGCCGTCGGCTTCATCTTCGTCTTCACCATCGGCGGCTTTACTGGCCTGATCCTGGCCGTGACGCCGATCGACATCCAGGTGCAGGATACCTACTACGTGGTGGCGCACTTCCACTACGTGCTGGTGGCCGGCTCGCTGTTCGCGCTGTTCGCCGGCTTCTATTACTGGGCGCCGAAATGGACGGGCCACATGTACCCTGAGCTGGGCGGCAAGATCCACTTCTGGGCCTCGCTGATCACGTTCAACATCACGTTCTTCCCGATGCACTTCCTGGGCCTGGCCGGCATGCCGCGCCGGTATGCCGACTACCCGACGCAGTTCACCGACTTCAACATGATCGTCTCGATCGGCGCGTTCGGCTTCGGCCTGTCGCAGGTGTACTTCCTGTTCTTTGTCGTGCTGCCGACGATCCGCGGCGGCCAGAAGGCGGGCGACAAGCCATGGGAAGGCGCGGAAGGCCTCGAGTGGACCGTGCCGTCGCCGGCGCCGTTCCACACGTTCGAGACGCCGCCGCTGGTGAAGTAAACGAGGCGTGGAAGTGCAAGAATGATGCGGGCCCCGTGCCCGCGGTTCGCAACGGAGTGAATGGAAGCAGCATGCCCGACCAGAACAAGCCGAACAACCTGCGCCTGGCCCTGATCCTCGGGTCGATCGCGCTCGTGTTCTTCGTTGCCGTCATCGCCAAGAGAATCTGGTTCAGCTGAGCGCCGCACCGTGAACGATAACGATCCAGGCGAAGAACGCGACTCGAACCGCAAGATGCTGGGCAAGCTCGTGGTCGTGGCCGTCATGATGTTCGGCTTCGGCTACGCGCTGATCCCCGTCTACCGGCATATCTGCGAGGTTCTCGGCCTGAACGTGCTGACGCAGAAGGACGGCACGGTGGCCGCGCCGAAAAACACGCAGGTCGACATGAGCCGTTCCATCACGGTGGAACTGGACAGCAACGTGCAGGGCACGCTGCGCTTCCGCCCGACGCAGCGCAGCATCACCGTGCATCCCGGCGAAATGGCGACGGTGGTCTATGAAGTGGTCAACTCGCAGGCGCGGCCAGTGACGGCGCAGGCCATCCCGAGCTACGCGCCGCAAAGCGCCACGCCGCACTTCAAGAAGGTGGAGTGCTTCTGCTTCCAGCAGCAGACGTTGCAGGCGAACGAGGCGAAGCAGATGCCGGTCGTGTTCTTCCTCGACCCGGCGCTGCCGAAGGAAGTCAGGACGATCACGCTGTCGTACACGTTCATCGAGATCGCGGGCGTGAACAAGACGGCCGCCGCGCCGGGCGGGGTGGTGCGATGAGCGGCGACAAGCCGTCGTTCCTGTACTCGCTCAAGGCGGTCCTGTGGTCGTTCGTCGGCCTGCGCCGCAAGAGCGATTTCGACAAGGACGAGGTGAAACTCAACCCGTTTCACATCATCCTGGCGGGCCTGCTGGCCGTCCTGCTGTTCATCGGTATATTGGTAACTGTCGTCAAATTTGTGGTTTCATAAGAGTTCACGAGGAGATGAAGATGAGTTCGAATAACGCGACGGCGCCGTATTACTTCGTGCCCGGTCCTTCCCGCTGGCCGATGATGGCGGGGATCTCGATGCTGGTGACGATGGTGGGCGCGTCCGGCTGGGTCAACGACGCGGCCTGGGGCCGCATCGTCTGCCTGCTCGGCATCGTGGCGATGATCGCCGTGCTGTTCGGCTGGTTCGGCGACGCCATCCGCGAATCCGAGGGCGGCATGTACGGCAAGCGCATCGATTACTCGTTCCGCTGGTCGATGGGCTGGTTCATCTTCTCCGAAGTGATGTTCTTCGGCGCCTTCTTCGGCGCCCTGTTTTACGCCCGCGTCATCACGATGCCGTGGCTGGGCGACCTGGATAACAAGGTGCTGTGGCCCGACTACGCGCCGCAGTGGGGCAATGCCGGTCCCGCCGGCGTCGTCGACGCGTTCAACACGATGGGCCCGTTCCCGATCCCCACGCTGAACACGGCGCTGCTGCTGGCCTCCGGCGTCACGCTGACGATCGCCCACCACGCGCTGCAGGCCGGCAAGCGGGCGAAAACCATCGGCTGGCTGGCCGCCACGATCCTGCTGGGCGCCGTCTTCATGGGCTTCCAGGCCTACGAATACATCCACGCCTACAGCGAATTGAATCTGAAGCTCACGTCGGGCATCTACGGCTCCACGTTCTTCATGCTGACGGGCTTCCACGGCTTCCACGTGACGATGGGCGCCATCATGCTGTCGGTCGTGCTGTTCCGCCTGATAAAGGGCCACTTCACCCCGCAGCACCACTTCGCGTTCGAAGGCGCCGCCTGGTACTGGCACTTCGTGGACGTCGTCTGGCTGGGACTTTATGTCATAGTCTACTGGCTGTAAGGCGGCGTTATAATCGGCCCGCCCTTGCAGCAAGCAGCCGCAGCGGCAACCGCTGCGGCTTTTTTATTGGCGCAAGCGGCAAAACCGGTGACAGACACCATTTTTCGGATAATGGTGTCTGTCACCGGTTTTCGGGCGGTCAGTGCAGGCCCGTCGGCTGGATGTAGCCCAGGCGGTTGGCGACGAGGATCAGGATGAACAGCAGTACCGAGAAGCCGACGCGCAGCGCGAGGGCGCGCACGGTGCGCTTGCTGCCGCCCTTGTCGCGCATCAGGTAGAACAGCGCCGAACCCAGGCTGCCGATTATGAGGATGAAGGCGATGGCGACGAGGATTTTCATTGGCGGTCGGATGTCCGGGGTGGAAGCACATTCTAATGCGTATTGCCTTTCGTTTTAAGCTGATTCCGTTCGTGGCCACGGTGCTGCTGGTGGCGCTGGGGATTGCGCTGGGCCAGTGGCAGACGCGCCGCGCCGACGACAAGCTGGCGCTGCAGGCCCGGGTGGCTGCGGCCAATGCGCAGGCGCCGCTGCGGCTCGATGGCACGCCCGTCGACCTGGCACGGGCGGAGTGGCGCCGCGTGCGTGTCAGCGGAACGTTCGTTGCCGACTGGCCGCTGTACCTGGACAACCGCCCGCAGGCGGGCCGCGCCGGCCTGTACGTGCTGATGCCGTTCCGGATCGACGGCAGCGACAGCCACGTGCTGGTGCTGCGCGGCTGGCTGCCCGTCGATGGCGCCCAGCGCACGCGCATCGCGCCGTACGCAACGCCGGCCGGCCACGTGACGCTGGAAGGCATCGCTCGGCGCGACGCCGGCCACGTGATGCAACTGGGCCAGGCTGCGGGAATGGCGCCTGGTGTCATCGTGCTGAATGCCGACGTGGCTCAGGTGGCGGCGGCAAGCGGCCTGCAGTTCCAGCCGTTCGTGCTGCAGCAGACGTCGGGCGGCACGGACACGCTGGTACGCGACTGGCCCGCGCCGGCGCTGGGTATCGAAAAACACCGCGGCTACGCGTTCCAGTGGTATGCGCTGGCGCTGACGGCTTTCCTGTTCTTTGTCGTAACCGGGTTTATAAGTGGACGCAAAAGTGAACGAAAAAGTGGACGCAAATAAGGTGGACGCAAATAAGGTGGACGCAAATAAGGTGGACGACAAAACCAACACTGAATCACGCCGGCGCACGCGCGGCCGCTGGAAGCTGTTCGCCGTGCTGGCCGTCTGCGCGTCGCCGCTGCTGGCGTCGTACTTCGCGTACTACGTCGTCAAGCCGACCGGACGCACCAACTACGGCACCCTGATCGACCCACGCCAGTATCCGATCCCGCCGATGGCCAGCCGCACGCTGGCGCAGCAGCCGACGACGCTGGATGCGTACAAGGGCAAATGGATCATGCTGAAGGTGGGCGGGTCGGACTGCGGGCAGGTCTGCCAGGACCAGCTTTTCCTGATGCGCCAGTTGCGCACGATGCAGGGCAAGGACAGGGAGCGCATCGAGCGGGTCTGGCTGATCACGGATGACCAGCCTTTGGAAACCATGCTGCTGCGGGTGAACGACGGCACACGCATGCTGCGCGCTCCCGCCGACGTCGTGGCGAAGTGGCTGCCGGTGGAGCCGGGCGGCGACGCTGGCGACCACATCTACCTGATCGACCCGCTGGGCAACCTGATGATGCGCTTCCCGAAAAACCCCGACCCGGCGAAGATGAAGAAGGATATCGCCAAGCTCCTGAAGGCTTCGGCAATCGGCTGAGGAATCGATAAAGCACATGCACCACACCACCCTGGCCCAGATGGCCATCACCGCCCTGATCGTCGCGCTGCTGCCGCTGTCGATGGTCTGGATCTCGAAGGACGCCAGCAAGTACCGCAAGCTGGTCTGGATTTCCGTGTTCCTGACGTTCGACCTGATCGTCTTCGGCGCCTTTACGCGGCTGACGGATTCGGGACTGGGCTGCCCGGACTGGCCGGGCTGCTACGGCCTGGCCAACCCGTTCCTTGCGCACGCGGAGATCCGCGCCGCCGAAGCGCTGCAGCCAACGGGGCCCGTGACGATGGTCAAGGCATGGATCGAGATGATCCACCGCTACCTCGCCATGGCGATCGGCATCCTGATCGTGGCGATGATGGCCGTCGCGTGGCGGCGCTGGAAGAAATCGGGAAAGCTCGCGTACGCACCCGGCTATCCCACGTTCCTGTTCTTCTTCGTCTGCCTGCAAGGCGCGTTCGGCGCCTGGACGGTAACCCTGAAACTGCAGCCGGTGATCGTGACGATGCACCTGCTGCTGGGCATGGGCCTGCTGGCGCTGCTGACGTGGTTCGGCGGCCGGCAGGACCAGCTGCTGCGCCCTGCCACGGATGCCGCCGGGCCGCGCGAACGCCTGGCCAGCGTGCGCAGGCTGGCACTGGTCTCAGGCGTCGTGCTGCTGGTGCAGCTGTTCCTGGGCGGCTGGGTCAGCACCAACTACGCCACGCTGGCGTGCACCGAGTTCCCGCTGTGTGCCGGCAAGCTGGTGCCGGAGATGGACTTCGAGCACGGCTTCCACCTGTGGCGCGAACTGGGCAAGACCGCGGCCGGCCACTATCTGCCGTTTTCCGCGCTGACGGCGATCCACTGGGTGCACCGCAATTTCGCCTTCGTCGTCGTGCTGGTGCTGGGTTGGACGGTGGCCAAGGCGTGGCCGATGCCTGCCTTGCGGCCCGTTGCGCGCGGCATCGCGGCCGTGCTGGCACTGCAGGCGCTGACGGGCGTCGCGACCATTTACCTGAACTATCCGCTGACGATCGCCGTGCTGCATAACGCCGGGGCGGCCGCCCTGGTGCTGCTGCTTACCATGCTAAACTACCGGGCTAAGTTTTTAAACGACGCCCCCGCCGCACACTGATGACGACCCGCACCGCCACCTCGAAGCAGAACCACCGCATCGCCCAGTACTGGGCGCTGACGAAACCGCGCGTGACGCAGCTGGCGGTGTTCTGCGCCGTGATCGGGATGTTCCTCGCCACCGACGGCATGCCCGACTGGCGCGTCGTCGTGGCGGCCACGATCGGCATCTGGCTGCTGGCCGGCGCGGCATTCGCCGTCAACTGCCTGGCCGAACGGGAAATCGACGCGCGCATGGCACGCACGGCACGCCGGCCGATGGCGCTGGGCGAGATCACCGTGACGCAAACCGTCGTGTTCTCGGCCGTGATTGGCGGCCTCGGGATGTGGGTACTGTACACGCTCGTCAACCCGCTGACGATGTGGCTGACGTTCGTCACGTTCGTCGGCTACGCCGTCATCTACACGATGATCCTGAAACCGGCCACGCCGCAGAACATCGTCATCGGCGGCCTGTCCGGCGCGATGCCGCCGGCACTGGGCTGGGCAGCGGTCGCCAACGAAGTGCCGATGCAGGCATGGCTGCTGGTGCTGATCATCTTCCTGTGGACGCCGCCGCATTTCTGGGCGCTGGCGCTGTACCGCCGCGACGATTACGCCAGGTCCGGGCTGCCGATGCTGCCCGTCACGCACGGCATGCCGTTCACGCAGTTCCACGTCTTCCTGTATTCGATCGCCCTGGCGGCGACCACGTTGCTGCCGTTCGCCGTGCGCATGAGCGGCCTGATTTACCTGGTCAGCGCCATCGTCCTGGATGCCGTCTTCCTGTGGTACGGCTGGCGCATCTACAAGCACTACACCGACCTCGTCGCGCGCAAGGCGTTCACGTTCTCCATCGTCTACCTGTCGCTGCTGTTCGTCGCGCTGCTGGTGGACCATTACATCCCGATCCAGCCATGAAAAAACTGTTCGCCGCACTGTGCATGCTGTTTGCCCTCGTCGCCTGTTCGGAAAAGCGCCCGGCGTTCACGAACACCGACATCACGGGCCTTGACTATGCCAAGGGCTTCTCGCTGAAGGACCACACGGGCAAGCCCGTGACGCTGGAGAGCTACAAGGGCAAGGTCGTAGTGATGTTCTTCGGCTTCACGCAGTGCCCGGACGTGTGCCCGACCACGATGTCGGAAATGGCGGCGGTGATGAAGGAGCTGGGCCCGCAGTCGGACCAGGTGCAGGTGCTGTTCGTGACGCTCGATCCCGAGCGCGATACGCCCGAGCTGCTGGCACAGTATGCGCCCGCGTTCGACAAGCGCTTCGTCGGCCTGTACGGCACGCCGGCGGACATCGCCACGACGGCCAAGGAATTCAAGGTGTTTTACCAGAAGGTGCCGGGCAAGACGCCGGACACCTACACGATCGACCATACGGCCGGCAGCTACGTGTTCGACAAGGAGGGCAGGGTGCGCCTGTTCCTGCGCCATAACCAGGGCCCGGCCCCGATCGTCCACGACCTCAAGCTGCTGCTGTCCTGAGCCTTATTCCACCGCGGGAGCGATGGGGCGGGACATGACGTAGGCATCCACGAAGCCCAGGCGCGCGTGGTGGAAGGCTTCGGGCAGCGTTCCCACGATACTGAAGCCGTGCCGCTCGTACAGCGACACCGCGGGGCGATTGGTCGACACCACGAAATTGAACTGCATGGAGCGGTAGCCCTGCGCCGCGGCCCGCGCCAGCGAGTCGCGCAGCATCGCGGTACCGATGCCCTGTCCCTGCAGGTCCGGCCGGACCAGATAGGTGGCACTGCCGACGTGCGCGGCCCGTCCCGGCAGGTTGGCATTGAGCTTGTACATGCCCGCAACGCTGCCGTCGACCAGTGCGACGTAGGTCTGCACGCCGGCCGACAGCCACATGGCGTCGAATGCCATGTCCGGAATGTCGGGCGTGAAGGGCAGCGCATCGCCCTCGCGGCAGACGGCGCGAAACAGGTCGGCCATGGCGTCGCGGCAATCCGGGAATGCTTCGACCAGTGTGATCGGCTGGCGCATGCGGCGCTCCTTTGTCAGGTGATCCGCTCGTGTGGGGGCAGCGTCATCCATCCATCTTACCGCAGTCGGGCGCAGGACCGGCCATGCTCAATGTCGCCGCTGCTGGTCCGCCGGTCCGCTGCGCACCGGTTCCGCG
>Ga0265798_10004057_pt1 | contig 20474 bp, 18 predicted proteins | sample P3T30metagenome_FD_192430 | JGI IMG/M metagenome (GOLD analysis project Ga0265798, IMG submission 192430) | Plant litter microbial communities from East Loma Ridge, Irvine, California - P3 T30 | ecosystem: Environmental > Terrestrial > Plant litter > Unclassified | place: USA: California... | reverse complement strand
CCTCGGCCGCTTCCATGTTGGCGGCGAAGTCGGAGGTCGGGCAGTAGACCAGCGCGTCCTCGCCGGTGCTGGCGATCACGTGGAACTCGTGCGAGCCGGTGCCGCCGATCGCGCCGTTGTCGGCGGCGACCGCGCGGAACTTCAGGCCGAAGCGGGTGAAGATCTTCACGTAGGCGTCGAACATGGTCTGGTACGAAGCCTGCATGCCGGCGACGTCGCGGTCGAAGGAATAGGCATCCTTCATGGTGAACTCGCGGCCGCGCATCAGGCCGAAGCGCGGACGGCGCTCGTCGCGGAACTTGGTCTGGATGTGATAGAAGTTCAGCGGCAGCTGGCGGTAGCTCTTGATCTCGCCGCGCACGACGTCGGTGATGACTTCTTCGGAGGTCGGCTGCAGTGCGAAGTCGCGGCCATGGCGGTCTTTCAGGCGCAGCAGTTCAGGACCCATCTTGTCCCAGCGGCCGGTTTCCTGCCACAGTTCGGCCGGCTGCACGAGCGGCATCAGGAGCTCGATGGCGCCGGCATTATTCATCTCTTCACGAATGATCGCCTCGACTTTCCGGATCACGCGCAGGCCCAGCGGCATATAGGTATAGATGCCGGAGCCAAGGCGCTTGATCATCCCGGCCCGCATCATCAGCTTGTGGCTGACGATCTCGGCGTCGGAAGGCGCTTCTTTGAGCGTTGAAATAAAAAATCGTGAGGCGCGCATATCGGTGAATTCTTTTTAAAAAGAGAGGGTTATAATCGACCTAATTTTAAAGGATTAGCTGGCCGATGCATCCAATCTTTATACAAATGGCTCCGAAAGAAGTGGTGCATGCCGTTGTTCCGACGCGAGTTAACGGCAGACATACCTAAGGTTCACCGGATCCGTAAGTAAAAATACAAGAGAGAAGACCAAGGCCGGCAGAAAGTTTCGAGGTGAATCATGCTCGATCGTGAAGGGTTCCGACCCAACGTCGGCATCATCCTGCTGAACGCCAACAACGAGGTGTGGTGGGGCAAACGGGTGCGCGAGCATTCGTGGCAGTTTCCGCAAGGGGGTATCAAATACGGCGAGACGCCGGAACAGGCGATGTACCGCGAGCTCGAGGAAGAGATCGGCCTGCGCCAGGAGCACGTCAAGATCGTGGGCCGCACCCGCGACTGGCTGCGCTACGAGGTGCCGGATCACTTCATCAAGCGCGAAGTGCGCGGCCACTACCGCGGCCAGAAGCAGATATGGTTCCTGTTGCGCATGGTTGCGCGCGACAATGACGTCAACCTGCGCCTGACCGACCATCCCGAATTCGATGCCTGGCGCTGGCACGACTACTGGGTGCCGCTGGACGTGGTCATCGAGTTCAAGCGCGAGGTCTACCAGCGCGCGCTGCAGGAACTGTCGCGCTTCCTGACCTGGCCCGCCAACGGCCAGGGCGAACGCCGCCACACTTCGCGCTACCTGCGCCAGCCGCACGAGCGCCGCAGCCAGGAAAGAAACAATGCCGGCAACGCCGCTAACGGCGGCAATGCCGGCAATGCCCAGGGCGGCGGCAACAAGCAGGTTGCGAATGCCAGCAGCAAGGCAGTGGTGGCGGCCAGCAAGGCCATCGCCGATGCCGCGGGCAGCTCCAAACTGGTCATGGTGCGCGACAAAGAGTAGTTGCAGTAGCGTAAAAGCAACAAACCGGAAGGTGAACGTGTTGTGCGATCGACACGTTCGCCTTTTTGCGTTTTTGCCTTGCCATATTTACAAGCTTGCGCAGTAGAATCATTGGCATTATTCCTCCACAGAAAGAATCATGCCGATGAAACGTGTCCTGTCATCCCTGGCCTGCGCACTGGCGCTGGCGCCCTGCGCTCATGCCGCCGAGGCGCCGACGCCGAAGTGCACCTATGTCGAGGTGGCCGACATGCCGCTCAAGTACGCCGGCCCGGAGCTGGTGCCCGCAGTCGACGGCGTGATCGACGGCGCGCCGGCCGTCATGCTGGTCGATACCGGCGCCTTCGACACTTCGCTGACCATGAACGCCGTCCTCAAGCGCGACCTCGTCATGCACATGACGGGCCGCTACGTGGACGGTATCGGCGGTTCTTCGCGCCTGTACGCCGCGCGCGTCGGCGAGTTCGCGATCGGCCCGGTCAAGAGCCAGCGCAAGCGGCAGGACCTGTACGTGATCGGCGAAACCACGTCCACCCCGGCCTTCGACGCCCTGGTCGGCGCGCCCTTCCTGCTGCAGGCCGACCTGGAGTTCGACCTGCGCGCCAAGCGCATGAAGTTCTTCCGTCCACAGAACTGCGACCGCGGCAGCAACCTCGCTTACTGGAAGGAGGAGTCGGTTGCCGTGCCCTTCGAGTTCACGCGCAGCACCAGCCCGAATCCGCACTTCACGGTGCTCGTCAACGGCAAGGAGCTGGATGCCTTCATCGACACCGGCGCGTCGAGCAGCTTCCTGACCCTGCGTGGCGCCAGGCGGCTCGGCATCGACGTCAAGAGCGCGGACGTCACCCGGCTCACCGACAGCGGCGGCGTCGGCTCGGAGCGCGCGGCCAACTGGAGCGCGCCGGTGCAATCGGTGCAGATCGGCGGCGAGACCATCAAGGACGTCAGGCTCGGGGTCATCGATGTGCAGAGCGAACTCGGGGCCGAACTCCTGCTGGGCCAGGACTTCCTGCGCACCCACCGCGTGCTGTTCGCGATGAGCCAGCGCAAGGTCTACATGGCCTACCTCGGCGGCGACATCTTCACCCGCGGCAAAGGCCTCGAACCCTGGATCGTGCAGGAAGCGGACGGCGGCAACGCGGATGCGCAATACGCGCTGGCCTCCATGCTCAACAACGGCCGCGGCGTCCCGCGCGATCCGAAGCAGGCCCAGTCCTGGCTGGAAAAAGCCGCCGGCGCCGGCCAGCCGAACGCCAATCTCGTCCTCGGCCGCCAGCTGCAGCAGGCCGGCAAGCTCGACGAGGCGATCACGAAGCTGCGTACCGCCCTCGACCAGCTGCCGGCCGAGCGCGTCGGCACGCTGTGGCTGTACAACGCCCGCGTGCGCAAGGGCGATGCGGCGCTGGCGAAGAGCGAGCTGGAAGCCAGCGTCAAGAAGCAGCACAACGACGACTGGCCGGAGCCGATCGCCGAGTTCTACCTCGGAAAACTCGATGCCAGGGGCTTGCTGGACAGCGCCGCTGACGACAGGAAGGCTGCCCACGCGCGCACCTGCATGGCCAATTCGTACATGCGCGAGTGGCATCTGGCGCGCGACGAGAAAGCCCAGGCCGACGCGCTGCTGGCGACCCTGCGTGCCGACTGCGGACCGGCGCGTCCGCCGGTTCCGGCGCAGGCGGCCCCTGCCCCGGCCGCGGCGCCGTAAGGCTGCGCCGCATGTGGCCGGACCGATAACAGCGGTCCGGCCGCCGGCGCCGAAAACGCCGGCGCGCTACAATGGGCGCATGTTCACACCTTCTTCCAACGACGTGCGCCGCTTCTTCTGCGAAGCCTGGCGCAAGCGCCGCGCCGGCGAGATCCTGACGCCGATGGACGCGATCGCGGCCGACTGGATCGACCACCACCCCGAATACCATGACGCGCTGATGGACGCCGACGAGGCCGTCGCGCGCGACTATTCGGTCGAGGGCGGCCAGCCGAATCCCTTCCTGCACCTGTCGATGCACCTGTCGATCGTCGAGCAGGTCTCGGTCGACCAGCCGCGCGGCATCAAGGCCGCGCACGACGCCCTGGCCGCCCGCATCGGCGAGCACGAGGCCCACCACGAGATCATGGAATGCCTGGGCGAGATGATCTGGACCTCGCAGCGCAGCGGCCTGCCGCCGGATGCCGAGGCATATATCGACTGCGTGCGCCGCCGCGTCCGCTGAGCGTTCAGCTCAACCTGTCGTCGGCGACGCGGTAGCGCGGATCTTCCGGCAGGTTCACCTCGATCATGTCGCGCGCACGTTCCAGCAACGCGCGGCAATCGGGACTCAGGTGCCGCAGGTGCAGGCGCTTGCCCAGACTGCGGTAGCGCTCCGCCAGCGCATCGATGGCCTGGATGGCCGAATGATCGGCCACGCGCGCGCGGCGGAACTCGACCACCACATCCTGTGGATCGTCCTTCGGCGCGAACAGCTCCTGGAAGTTCGCGCTTGACGCAAAGAACAGCGTACCTTCCAGTTCATAGATCTTCCAGCCCTGCTCGTCCACATGGGTCGAGACGCCGATCCGCCTGGCGTGCTGCCAGGCGAACACCAGCGCCGAGACGATCACCCCGACCACCACCGCCGTCGCCAGGTTGAACGCGAGCGTCACGCCGGCCACCAGCACCACCACCAGCGCGTCGGCGCGCGGCACCTTGCCGAACAGGCGGAACGTGCCCCATTCGAAGGTCTTCTCGCAGACCACGAACATCACGCCGATCAGCGCGGCCAGCGGGATCTGCTCGATGACGCTCGATCCAAACAGGATGAACGACAGCAGGAACAGCGAGGCCGCGATGCCCGACAGGCGGCCGGTCGCGCCGTTGCCGACGTTGATCATGCTCTGCCCGATCATCGCGCAGCCGCCCATGCCGCCGAACAGCGCGGTAACGACGTTGGCCGCGCCCTGGGCCAGGCTTTCGCGGTTCGGCTGGCCGCGGGTGTCCGTGATCTCGTCGATCAGGGTCAGCGTCAGCAGGGTCTCGATCAGGCCGACGCCGGCCAGCACCAGCGAGTACGGGAACACGATGCGCAGCGTCTCCAGATTGAAGGGCACGTCCGGCACGTGGAAGCTCGGCAGGCCGCCGGCGATCGAACCGAGTTCGCCGACCGTCCTGGTGTCGATGTGCAGGAAGTGCGCCAGCAATGCCACCACCAGGATGCCGACCAGCGTGGCCGGCACCGCCTTCGTGATCCTGGGCGTCACGTAGATGATCGCCATCGTCAGCGCCACCAGGCCGAGCATGGTCCACAGCTGCGGGCCGCTCATCCACATGCCACCGGTCTTGAAGTGCTCGAACTGGGCCACGAAGATCACGATCGCCAGGCCGTTCACGAAGCCCAGCATGACCGGATGCGGCACCATGCGGATGAATTTGCCGAGCCGCGCCAGCGCGAACAGGATCTGCAGCACGCCCATCAGGACGATGGCGGCGAACAGGTATTGCACGCCGTGCTGCACGACCAGCGCGACCATGACCACGGCCAGCGCGCCGGCCGCGCCCGAGATCATGCCGGGGCGGCCGCCAAAGGCCGAGGTAATGAAGGACACCAGCACGGCGGCATACAGGCCGGTCAGCGGCGACACATGGGCCACCAGCGCAAAGGCGATGGCTTCGGGGACCAGGGCCAGCGCGACGGTGAGGCCGCTCAGCAGGTTGGTCTTGATGTGGGAAGTTGAAACGGTGGACAAGGCGGACTCCGGAAAAAGCAAAGTCCGCCGGCGCGAACCGGCGGACCTGAGAGACCGCTATTGTAGATTACTTCCGAACGACCAGCGGCCCGGGCAGGCTTTGCAGGTAGGCCGCGATGTCGACCATGTCGCGGTCCGACAGCGGCTGGGCCATGCCGGCCATGATCGGGTTGTTGCGGCCATAGTTCTTGTCGCCGCGCTTGTAGGCGTTCAGCGCGTGGGCCAGGTAGTCCGCGTGCTGGCCGGCCAGCTTCGGATAGCTCGGGTCGATCGGGGTCTTGTAGTCGGCGCCGTGGCAGGACGCGCAGTTGTATTTCTTGGTCAGCTCGGCGCCGCGCGCGGTATCGCCGCCGGCGAAGGCGGAGCCCGAAACCGCCAGCGCTGCGGCGCAGGACAGGGCAAGGATGAGTTTATGCATGGTGTCCCCGGCTTATTTGTTGGGCGTGGCGCTGGACTGCTGCGCGTAGTACGCGGCGATGTCGGCAATGTCCTGGTCCGACAGCACGCGGGCGGTCGGGGTCATCTGCGGATGCTTGCGGTCGCCCTTCTTGTAGGCTTGCAGGGCGGCTTCGATGTACTTGGCGGACTGGCCGCCGATCATCGGCACCTGGTAGACCTCGGGGAAGGCGGTCTTGTATTCGGGGATGCCATGGCAACCGATACATTGTTCGATCTTGTTCGGCGCTGCCTTCGGGTTGGCGACGATGTCGGCTGCGCTGGCCGCGCCGGCCGCACTGGCAGTCGCGGCAAACATCAGTACTGCTAACGGTTTTTTCATGATTGGGAATCGTAAGGTTAAATCGAATACCGCAACTGCACAAAAACTTAGCATTTGTACTACGAAGAGCCGATTCTATATGAAGAACATGACTCAGTCTACAAAGCAACAATCCTGCGTGGCTGAAGCAAGTGGCATATACTCGATGGCATTTACATATCGCCCCGCAAACGCCCCATGCACGCCTCCCAACGCTTCGAAGGCAGCGACAACTACGTCGCCACCGATGACCTGAAACTGGCCGTCAACGCCGCCCTCACCCTGGCCCGCCCGCTGCTCATCAAGGGCGAACCCGGCACCGGCAAGACCATGCTGGCCGAGGAGGTCGCCGCGGCGCTGGACATGCCGCTGCTGCAGTGGCACATCAAGTCGACCACCAAGGCCCAGCAGGGCCTGTACGAATACGACGCCGTCTCGCGCCTGCGCGATTCGCAGCTCGGCGACGAGCGCGTGCGCGACATCCACAACTACATCGTCAAGGGCGTGCTGTGGCAGGCCTTCACCGCACCCGAACCGGTGGTGCTGCTGATCGACGAGATCGACAAGGCCGACATCGAATTCCCGAACGACCTGCTGCGCGAACTCGACCGCATGGAGTTCTATGTGTACGAGACACGCGAGATGGTGGTGGCCAAACACCGCCCGCTGGTCATCATCACCTCGAACAACGAGAAGGAGCTGCCGGACGCTTTTCTCCGCCGCTGCTTCTTCCACTACATCAAGTTCCCGGACCGCGAGACGATGGCGGAGATCGTCAAGGTCCACTACCCGAACCTGAAACAGGAACTCCTGCAAGCCGCGCTGGAAAACTTCTACCAGCTGCGCGAGGTGGCGGGCCTGAAGAAGAAGCCATCGACCTCCGAATTCCTCGACTGGCTCAAACTCCTGCTGGCCGAGGACATCCCGGTCGAGGCCCTGCGCAGCCAGGACGCGAAGACCATCGTGCCGCCGCTGCACGGCGCCTTGCTGAAGAACGAGCAGGACGTGCACCTGTTCGAGCGCCTGATGGCGATGGCGAGGCACAACCGATGATCCGTGTCGATCCGGTCACGCTCGAATTCAACGGCGTGCGCCTCGAACCGCTGGCGCTGCACCATGTGGATGGCCTGCGCGCCGCCGCGGCGGACGGCGAGCTGTGGAACCTGCGCATCACCTCGGTGCCGGCGCCGCACGAGACCGAACAGTACGTGCGCACCGCGCTGGAGATGGACAACCGGATCGCCTTCGCCGTGGTCGACGTGACCACCGGGCAGGTGATCGGCTCGACCAGCTACCACGACATCCTGCCCGCCGTCGACCGCGTCGAGATCGGCTACACTTGGTACGCCAGGAGCCGCCAGCGCAGCCACGTCAACACCAGCTGCAAGCTGCTGCTGCTCTCGCATGCCTTCGACACGCTGGGCTGCGCGGTGGTCGGCCTGCGCACCGATAACTTCAACCACGCCTCGCAGGCCGCGATCGAGCGCCTGGGCGCCAAGAAGGACGGCGTGATCCGCCACCACGCGCAGCGCCGCGACGGCACCGTGCGCGACACCGTCATGTACAGCATCCTGCGCGGCGAGTGGCCCGAGATCAAATCGCAGTTGCACTACCGGTTGAGCAGGCATGCTGATTGATTTCTTCTTCACCCTGCGTGACGCGAAAGTCCCGGTCACGATCAAGGAATTCCTGACCCTGCTCGAAGCGCTGCAGAAGAACGTGATCGCGCCTTCGCTGGACGAGTTCTACTACCTCGCGCGCCTGACGCTGGTGAAGGACGAAGCGCATTTCGACAAGTTCGACAAGGCCTTCGGTGCGTATTTCAAGGGTATCGAGACGGTGTTCGATACCAAAGCCGACATCCCGCTCGACTGGCTGATCAAGCGCCTCGAGCGCGAGCTGACGCCCGAGCAGAAGGCCGAGCTGCAGAAGCTGGGCTACGACAAATTGATGAGCCGCCTGGCCGAGCTGCTGAAGGAGCAGAAGGAGCGCCACGAAGGCGGCAGCAAGTGGATCGGCACCGGCGGCACCTCCCCCTTCGGCAACGGCGGCACCAATCCGGAAGGCATCCGCATCGGCGGCAAATCGCGCAACCGCACGGCGGTGAAGGTCTGGGAACAGCGCGAATATAAAGACTACGACGGCGAGCGCGAACTGGGCGTCCGCAACATCAAGGTGGCGCTGCGCCGCCTGCGCCGCTTCGCCCGTACCGGCGCGGCCGAAGAACTGGCGCTGGACGACACGATCCGCTCGACCGCCAACAACGCCGGCTGGCTCGACATCAAGATGCAGCCGGAGCGCAAGAACCGCATCAAGGTGCTGATGCTGATGGACGTCGGCGGCAGCATGGACGACCACATCGAGCGCGCCGAGGAACTGTTCTCGGCGGCCAAGACCGAATTCAAGAACCTGGAGTTCTACTACTTCCACAACTGCGTCTACGACTACCTGTGGAAGAACAACCGGCGCCGCCATTCGGAACGCTTCCCGACCTGGGACGTGCTGCGCAAATACCCGCCCGATACCCGCGTCATCTTCGTCGGCGACGCGACGATGAGCCCTTACGAGGTGCTGGTGCCGGGCGGTTCGGTCGAGTACAACAACGAGGAAGCCGGCGCCGAATGGCTGGCGCGCTTCTGCCAGCACTTCCCGAAATTCGCCTGGCTGAATCCGGAGCCGGAAAGCCTGTGGCAGTACCGGCAATCGATCGCGGTCATCCGGCAGATCATGAATAACCGGATGTTTCCGGTGACGATAGATGGGCTCGAAAGAGCAATGAGATTATTAAGTAAATGATGCATCGTGGGCACGGGGTGCCCACCCTACGGTAAGGTGGGCGGCCCCCGCCCACGCGCACATCAAACCTTACGTGTCTGGATCGCGTGCCGCACGATCAGCAGGCCCACGATATCGATCCAGGCATGCACCAGCATCGCCGCCAGCAGGCCGACGTACTCGAACACGAAGCCCAGCACCACACTACCGACGAACACCCCGGCCGCCTGCGCGATGCTTGCGCCATCCAGCTTGCGGAAACGGTAGACCGGTACGTGCGTCAGCAGGAACAGCAGCGACACGATCCACACACCCAGCAGCGGCTGCAGCGCCGCGCGGAACAGCATCTCTTCGCCGATGGCGGCGGCGATGCTGATCCACAGCGGATTGAGGCCGCCGAGATCCAGCCGCGAATAGCTATCGATGGTCCGTGCGCTGGACGCCGACCTGGCGGTCAGCTTGAACAGCAGCCAGGACACGACGCCGGCAATCAGCGCCAGCACCTGGCCGACCAGCAGTTGGGTCAGCGGCCCGGCCGGACGGCTGAACAGCTCGACCGGATGCGGCCGGGAGAACCAGATGATGGGCGCGGCGATCAGGCAGAACACCAGGCAGGTCAATATTTGGGAAGTGAGGCGGATGGGCGCGCGGGCGGCGATCTGCGGCGGCGGCGGGGTTTGTTGCGGTTCGGTCATCCCGCCATTTTATCCTAGCGCGCAAGGCATCCTCTTCCAGTCTTCCTACACGCAATCGTGCGCATGAAACCCTCTTGTAGAATCGGCTCACACATCATGTAATTTTGATAAGGGGCGCGCATGCAGGACCTGTTGGCGATCCTGGGCAGCCTGTCCTGGCCCGTCGCGATCACGCTGGCCTGGCTGGCCGGCGAATTCGGACAGCGCTGGACCGGCCTGCCCCGCATCAGCTTCTACGGCCTGGTCGGCTTCCTGCTGGCGGCGCCCCAGCTGGGCCTGCTGCCCCGTCCCGAAGCCGGCACCGTGTTGCTGCTGGCCGACGTCGCCTTCGGCCTGATCCTGTTCGAACTCGGCTACCGCATCAACCTGCGCTGGCTGCGCACCAATCCCTGGATCGGCGTGTCCGGGCTGGCCGAGGCCCTGCTTACCTTCATCGCCGTCTACCTGATCGCCACCGCCTTCGGTGTGGGCGGCATCAATGCGATGATGCTGGCCTCGCTGTCCATGGCGACCTCGCCGGCCACCGTGGTCCGCGTCATCAACGAACAGAAAAGCTCCGGCCAGGTGACGGAGCGCGCCCTGCACCTGTGCGCGCTGAACTGCGTGCTGGCGGTGTTCGCCTTCAACGCCAGCGTCGGCCTGTGGATCTTCCGCACCTCGGAAGACGTCGGCGACGCGCTGTGGAACAGCCTGGTCGTGCTGGCTGTATCGGCCTTCAGCGGCGCGGTGTTCGGCGTCGTCGTGCCGGCCGTGCTGCGCATGCTCGGCAAGCTGGCCCAGGACGCGACCGTCGCCTTCGCGCTGGCGGTGATCCTGCTGGTGTCGGTCACCTACACGCTCGGGCTGTCGCCGGTGGTCGCGGCGCTCGCCTTCGGCCTGATGGCGCGCCATCGCCGCGTCACCTTCAGCCAGGCGCAGCGCAACTTCGGCGCCCTCGGCGAACTGCTGACCGTGGTGCTGTTCGTGTTCGCCGCCTCCACGCTGGACTGGCAGAAGGTGCTGGCCGGCGGCGCGATGGCGGTCGCGCTGGTGCTGGCGCGCCTGCTGACCAAGCTGGCCGGGGTGGCGGCCTTTGCACACCTTTCCGGCATCTCCTGGCGCAAGGGCGCGCTGACCGGGGTCGCGCTGGCGCCGCTGTCCGTGTTCGTGATCCTGCTGCTCGAGCACGCGCGTCACGCCGGCGTGCAGGTGGTCGACGAGCTGCGCGCCATCGCCGCGGTCACCATGCTGCTCGAAGTGTTCGGACCCATCATCCTGCAGCGCGCCCTGGTGTGGGCACGCGAAGCCCCGGAGCCGCGCCATGCCGCTTGAAGCCTTCGCCACTTCCCAGCCCCTGACCTTCGGGGTCGAGCTCGAACTGCAGCTGGTCAGCCTGTCGGACTTCGACCTGACGCCCACCAGCCCCGACCTGATGCACCTCCTGAAGCGCAAGCCCTTCCCCGGCAACGTGACGCCGGAGATCACGGAGAGCATGATCGAGATTAACTCGAGCGTGCAGACCCATTACAAGCCGCTGCTGGCCGAGCTGGTCGAGATCCGCGACACCCTGGTCGCCGCCAGCGACCTGCTCAACATCGGCATCGCCGGGGGCGGCACCCATCCTTTCCAGCACTGGTCCGAGCAGCGCATTTCCTCCAAGCCGCGCTACCAGGAACTGTCGACGCTGTACGGCTACCTGGCCAAGCAGTTCACGGTGTTCGGCCAGCACGTGCACATCGGCTGCGCCCACGGCGACGACGCGCTCTACCTGCTGCACGCGCTGTCGCGCTACATCCCGCACTTCATCGCATTATCCGCCTCCTCGCCCTTCGTGCAGGGCCACGACTCCGGCTTCGATTCGGCGCGCCTGAACTCCGTCACCGCCTTTCCCTTGAGCGGCCGCGCCCCCTTCATCCTGGACTGGGAGGGCTTCGCCGACGTGTACTTCGCGAAGATGGAGCGCACCCGCATCATCAAGAGCATGAAGGATTTTTACTGGGACCTGCGGCCCAAGCCCGAGTACGGCACGATCGAACTGCGCGTCTGCGACACGCCGCTGACGGTGGAGCGGGCAGCGGCGCTGGCGGCATACTTGCAGGCGATCTGCCGGCACCTGCTGGAACGGAAGGAGGCGCCGCCCGTCGAGGATGACTACCTGGTCTACAACTACAACCGCTTCCAGGCCGCCCGCTTCGGGCTCGATGGCGTGATCACGCACCCGAAAACCTACGACCAGATCCCGCTGCGCGAGGACATCCTGGCGACGCTGGACCTGATGGAACCGCACGCGCAGGTGCTGGGCAGCGTCGAGGCCTTGCTGCATCTGGCGGCGGCCGCCTCCGACGGCAGCGATGCGTCCTACTTGCGGACGCAGTACGAGCGCCAGGGGAGTTGCGAAGGAATGGTGAATGCGGCGATCCAGCGGTTCAGGGGTGAGCGGCGGATGGGTTGATGGATGACGATGGTGTCCGCTGATATCATCACCTATCGTGTCACCCAGGGCGCTGCCCTCTTCCACGAACTCAATACGCTGCTGATTGCTCTTCAAGGCGTTGCGGTGGCATCGGAACTTGTCATGTCTGGACAAGTGCTGCATAGCCCAGGTGATTACTAGACGATCGAGGCCAGACATTTGAAATGGAGAGCTGCGAGCAGGCGCTTCATTGAAATATGCCCAGGCAGGGCTGAAGCTTGTCGTTACCGACAAATCCCTTCATACCAGTCGGCATACGGCGTATTCGCTACCATCTTCCGGTTGAAATCCGGCGCCCCATCCGTCCACCACACCGGTCCGCGCTCGCCCAGCGCCCGCTTGGCTTGGTCGACCGCCGCCCGGGCATCGCGCTCGGCATCCTTGTCGCCTGCCTTTTTGGCGACCCCGACCTCGCGGCGCGCCCGCATCAGCTTGTCGACCCAGTCCTGCCTGAGCTCGGGCGCGAGCGCCGGATTACTGGTGCGCCATAGACGCCCCCTGACGACGAAGTAACGGCCGTCCGGGGTGGTGGGATAGTGTTGGGAGGATGGCATAATGGCACCATTATCCATCTCGTCAAAGAAAGGAGGTAAATCGTGAAGCATCTGTCGTGCGTCCTGCCGGGCGCCCGCCTGTTCGGCACACTTGCCCACTCCTGCCCATCCGTCGCGCCGCGATAACCAGGTCAGGAGCATTCGTTCTTCCATTTCCGAGTCGGCTCCCGGCTCGCGCGTTGTCGTTGGCGCTTTTGCTGACGGGACCTCGTTCGTCCCAACAAAAGATGCTGACCATGACTACACTGATTTCCGCACAATCCCTCTCCCTGGACACGCACCACGACGCGCTGTTCCACGGTCTTTCCCTGACTCTGCACGCGGGCGACCGCATCGGCCTGATCGGCCATAACGGCTGCGGCAAAAGCACCCTGCTGTCCCTGCTCGCGGGCACGCTCGAACCGGGCGCCGGCATCCTCCACCGGGCACGCGCTTGCCGGCTGCAGCACGTCGAGCAGCACTTGCCGGCGGGCCTGGCGCAGCAGGATGTGCGCGCGGTGCTCGCGGCCGCAGCGCCGGACAGTCCGTGGCGCGTCGATACCCTGCTCGATGAACTCGGCCTCGTTGCGACCGCAGCGCAGCCGGTGAGCACACTGTCCGGCGGACAGCATACCCGCCTGCTGCTAGGTCGCGCACTGCTGCACGAGCCGAACGTGCTGCTGCTGGATGAGCCGAGCAACCACCTCGATCTGCCCTCGTTGCTGTGGCTTGAGGATTTCCTGGCGCGCTGGCAGGGCGCCTTCGTGCTCGTGTCGCACGACCGCCGGCTGCTGGACAATGCGACGCGCAAGACCTGGGTTCTGCGCGACCGGCGCCTGTACGGCTTCGATCTGCCATGCAGCGCGGCGCGTGAAGCGCTGGCGGCGCAGGATGCTGCCGCGGCGGCGCGCCATGCCGCCGAGCAGAAGGAAATCGACCGCCTGGCCGCCAGCAGCCAGCGCCTTGCCATCTGGGGCAAGACCTACGATAACGAAGATCTGGCGCGCAAGGCCAAGACGATGCAAAAGCGCGTCGAGCGCCTGAAGGACGAGCAGTCCTTCGTCACCCAGGGCACGCCCTGGCGCCTGGCGCTGCGAGGCCGTCCGCTGATGGCCGACCGGCTGCTGGAACTGGACAACCTGGCGGTTCGCGCCGCGCCCAGCCTGCCGCCGCTGTTCCATGCCCCGCACGGCGTGGTCCGCGCCGGCGACCGGGTCGCCCTGCTTGGCGCGAATGGCGCCGGCAAATCCTCGCTGCTGCGGCAGTGCTGGGCAGCCTCCCGCCAGGGAAGCGATGTGCCGGGATTGCGGCTGCATGGCGCGGCCGCGATCGGCTACTACGACCAGGGCCTGCACCAACTGGCCGACGAGGCGCCCCTGGCCGATGCCCTGTTCCCCTTCGCGCCTGAAGGCATGCGCAGCGACCAGGCCCTGCGCCAGGCCTTGATCTCCGCAGGCTTCGCCTACCCCCGGCATGGCCAGCAGGTGAAAACGCTGAGCGGCGGCGAACGCGCGCGTCTACTGTTCGTGGCGCTGTCGCTGGCCAGTTACCACCTGCTGATGCTGGACGAGCCGACCAATCACCTCGACCTCGACGGCAAGGAAGAACTGGCGCAGGCGCTGCAGGCCTTCGAGGGTGGCTGCCTGCTGGTCTCGCACGACCGCGAGCTGATCGAGCGCGCCTGCAACCGCTTCTGGGTCGTGCACGAAGGGCGGCTGGAAGTCTGGCAGGATGCCGCCGACGCTTTCGCGCGGCTGGGCCTGCCGCAGGCAGCAGCCGGGGGCGCCGCGGCCTCCGACCGGGCTTCGGCCGTCGCCGGCACAGTAGCGGCGCTGGACAGCGAAGAAGCGATGCTGGCCCGGCTTTGCGAACTGGAGCAGGCGCTGGCGGCCGACCGGTCGCGCAGGCCACGTCACCAGAAACCGGAGAACCAGCAGCGCTGGCAGGCAGAGATGGAGGATCTGTCGCGCCGGCTCGGCTTGCTTTGAGCGAAACCGGGCGGCGGCATGTCAAGGGCTATGATATGGCCCTTCCCTCATCCAAGGAGAAATGCATGCTGAATCACGTGATGGTCGGTACGAACGACCTGGAACGCGCCAAACGCTTCTACGATGCCGTGCTGGGAACGCTCGGCGCGGGCCAGCCCTTCCGCGATACCACACAGGCCGGCCACACCCGGCTGTTCTACCGCCACAACGGCAGCGCCTTTGCCGTTACCGAACCCATCAACGGAGAAGAAGCCACCTTTGCGAACGGCGGGACCATCGGCTTCAAATGCGATTCGCCGGAACAGGTGCAGCAATTCCACGACACCGCGGTCGCGCACGGCGGCACCTCGATCGAAGACCCGCCGGGGCTGCGCGAAAGCACCCTCGGCAAGATGGTCCTGGCTTATGTCCGCGATCCCGACGGCCACAAGCTCTGCGCCATTTATCGGCCCAAATAAGCGGATTGCGCGGGTTCAGGTCGCCAGCGCCTGCGGCCTGAACACCGCCGGACGCAGGAGCCGCGACAACAGCGGACGCTTGCCAGGCGCCGGTGCCGACAGGCGGCTGTCGATCAGGTCCTCCCACTTCACGCGCAGCTGCTCGCAGGTCGCGCGCAGCACGGGTTCGGCATCGGGCAGGCGCGCCAGGGCGTCGAGGTGGCGTTCGATCACGGCCGCCAGTTTCACGCACGGGCCTTCGCCCTCGTCCGCCGGTCCGGCATTGCGTTGCGAGCTGCGTAGCGTGTATTGCGACATCAGGTGCAGCAGCGCCGCGATGAGTAGCGCGTGACGGCTGCTCGGGGTGCCCGATGCGGGGCTGTCGTCCAGGAAATCGTCATCCATAGAACCTCCTTAGATTATGAGAATGATTCTCATTTAGATTATGGAGAGGTTTGGATGGCTGTGCAAGCAAAATCACTTGGGTCCCCGCCTTCGCGGGGAGTCGGGTCGGGCAATTCCCGGCACGACATGTCAGAGCCGCGTCTCCCGCGCAGCTCGCAAAAACTCGTCCAGCACCGGCGTGCAGTCCAGCAGCTCGGTCCCCTTGGCCCGGTGGAACTCCGGATGCCACTGCAGCCCCATCACGAAAGGCGCGCGCTGGTAGCGGATCGCTTCGACGATGCCGTCCGGGTCCGACATCGCCTCGACGTGGATGTCGCGGCCCAGGTCCTTGACGGCCTGGTGGTGGATGGAATTGACGACCGGCCGCCTCTGGTCGGGGAACATCTTGCCCAGTGACGAACCCTGCGGGAAGACGATGGCGTGGCGGTGGGCGTCGTAGTCCTCGTGGACGTGGGGCTGGGAGCCCGGCAGGTTGGTGGCGACGTCCTGGTAGAGGGTGCCGCCGAAAGCGACGTTCAGCAGCTGGCAGCCGCGGCAGATGCCCAGCACCGGTTTGCCGGCGTCGATGAACTCATGCAGCAGTTCCAGTTCGTAGACGTCGCGCGCGCGGTCGCCGCTCCATTCCGGGCGTGCCGGGGTTTCCGAGTAGGTCATCGGCGAAACGTCGGCGCCGCCCTGCAGCACCAGGCCGTCGAGGTGGCGGGCGTAATGGCGCAGGGTGATATTGCTAGGATGGAAATGCCCGCTCGTATTCACGGTCGGGACCATGAACACCAGCACGTCGCGCGACATCACCCACTGGGCGATCGACTCTTCCAGGTATTGCAGGTTTTTGCTGAACAGGCCGGCGGCACCCGGTTCGGGATGGTAGATGCGGGCCGATACGCCGATCCGCAGCGTCCGGCGCATGAAGTCGCGGCCCAGGCGGTCGCCGAGGGCGCGCCAGCGCGAACGCAGCACGCGCCCAGCCAGTGCCAGCGGCGTGTCACCATGCCGGAGATACTGCGACGATCCCCCGGTGGCGCGCCGGTCCGGTACACGCGGCGGCCCGCCAGTTTCACGATTTTCATTGTCCTCTGCCATAAAACAAATATAGCCCTGCTTGTCGACGCGCACGATTCACCGTTACAGATTCTCGCGATTCAGGACTTGCAAACTTTGGCTTAACAGGCAAAAATACTGTATTTCCATACAGTTGTTTGCCGGTTCCCGCCGCTTTGCTCTTCCCAAAACGCGCGTAACCACGGACACTGGCGCCTTTTGCCGCCGCGTTTGGCGTTCTTATTGCCGCGCGACAAGATAGAATGCGCAGGCATTCGACACACAATATTTCAGCATGGCCACCAAGAAAACCGCAACCGACTACAGCGAATCATCCATCCGGGTCCTGAAAGGACTGGAGCCCGTCAAGCAGCGTCCGGGCATGTACACGCGCACCGAAAACCCGCTGCACATCATCCAGGAAGTGATCGACAACGCCTCGGACGAGGCGCTGGGTGGTCACTGCAAGAACATCGCCGTGACGATGAACGGCGACGGCTCGATCACGGTCGAGGACGACGGCCGCGGCATCCCGGTCGGCATCCACCCCGAGGAAGGCGTCTCGACCGTCGAGATCGTCTTTACGCGCCTGCACGCGGGCGGGAAGTTCGACAAGGGTTCGGGCGGCGCCTACGCGTTCTCGGGCGGCCTGCACGGCGTCGGCGTGTCCGTCACCAATGCGCTGTCAAAACGTCTCGAAATCACCGTCTGGCGCAAGGACGAGCAGGGCAACGGCGTGCACAACCTGGCCTTCGAGGACGGCGAGGTGGTCGAGCCCCTCAGCTCCGCCCCGTTTGATCGCGGCGGCAAGAAGAACGGTACCCGCGTCACCGCCTGGCCGGACGGCAAGTACTTCGATTCGCCCAACATCCCGATGGCCGAGCTGCAGCGCCTGCTGCGCTCGAAGGCCGTGCTGTTGCCGGGCGTCACCGTCACGCTCACCAACGGCAAGACCGGCGACGTGCAGACCTGGCGCTACGACGAAGGCCTGCGCGGCTACCTGACCGAAGCGCTGGCCAACACCGTCGGCCAGGGCCAGACCGTGATTCCGCTGTTCGAAGGCGCGCAGTATGCCGCCGCCGGCGATGAAGGCTTCGCGGAAGGCGAAGGCGCGGCCTGGGTCGTGGCCTGGACCGAGGAAGGCGCCGTGGTGCGCGAATCCTACGTCAACCTGATCCCGACGGTCAGCGGCGGCACCCACGAATCCGGCCTGCGCGACGGCCTGTTCGGCGCCGTCAAGAACTTCGTCGAGATGCACTCGCTGCTGCCCAAGGGCGTCAAGCTGCTGCCCGAAGACGTGTTCGCGCGCGTTTCGTTCGTGCTGTCGGCCAAGGTGCTGGACCCCCAGTTCCAGGGCCAGACCAAGGAGCGCCTCAACTCGCGCGACGCCGTCAAGCTGGTCTCGACCTTCACCAAGCCGCCGCTCGAACTGTGGCTGAACCAGCACGTCGACTACGGCAAGAAGCTGGCCGAACTGGTCATCAAGCAGGCGCAATCCCGCCTGCGTTCGCTGCAGAAGGTCGAGAAGAAGAAGTCCTCGGGCGTGGCCGTGTTGCCGGGTAAACTCACCGATTGCGAATCGACCGACATCACCCGTAACGAACTGTTCCTGGTCGAGGGCGACTCGGCGGGCGGTTCCGCGAAGATGGGCCGCGACAAGGAATTCCAGGCCATCCTCCCGCTGCGCGGCAAGGTGCTGAACACCTGGGAGACCGACCGCGACCGCCTGTTCGCCAACAACGAGATCCACGACATCGCGGTGGCGATCGGCGTCGATCCGCATGGTTCGGACGACAATCCGGACCTGTCTGGCCTGCGCTACGGCAAGATCTGCATCCTGTCGGATGCGGACGTCGACGGTTCGCACATCCAGGTCCTCCTGCTGACCCTGTTCTTCAAGCACTTCCCTGCCCTGTTCAGGAATGGCCACGTGTGCATCGCGCGTCCGCCGCTGTACCGCGTCGACGTCCCGCCGCGCGGCAAGAAGCCGCTGCAGAAGCTGTATGCGCTGGACGACGGCGAACTGATCGCGATCGAGGACAAGCTGAAAAAGGAAGGCCTGAAGGAAGGCGTGTGGAGCATCTCCCGCTTCAAGGGCCTGGGCGAGATGAACGCCGAGCAGCTGTGGGAAACCACGATGAATCCGGACACCCGTCGCCTGCTGCCGGTGGCCTTCGGCGACTACAACCTGGCCGAGTCGTCGGCGCGCTTCAACATGCTGATGGGTAAAGGCGAAGCCGCCGCCCGCCGCGCATGGCTGGAAGAGCACGGTAACGAAACCGAAGCCGATATCTGATACGAACGAACATGACGCAAGCGAACCTCTTCGAACAAATGAATCCGCCGGGTGGCGGCGACAATGGCGGCACCGGCGCCGACGCCGAAACCCTCACCCTTTCCACCTTCGCCGAGCGCGCCTACCTGGACTACGCGGTCTCGGTCGTGAAAGGCCGCGCGCTGCCGGACGTGTCCGACGGCCAGAAGCCGGTGCAGCGCCGCATCCTGTACGCGATGCACGAGCTGGGCCTGGGCCCGACCGCCAAGCCGCGCAAATCCGCGGCCGTGGTCGGCGACGTGCTGGGCAAACTGCACCCGCACGGCGACCAGTCCGTGTACGACGCCTTGGTCCGCATGGCCCAGGACTTCTCGCTGCGCTACCCGCTGATCGACGGCCAGGGCAACTTCGGCTCGCGCGACGGCGACGGCGCCGCGGCGATGCGTTATACCGAAGCCCGCCTGACGCCGATGGCGCGCGTGCTGATGGACGAAATCGACATGGGCACGGTCGACTTCCAGCCGAACTACGACGGCTCGGTCGAGGAACCGCGCACCCTGCCGGCGCGCCTGCCGATGGTGCTGCTGAACGGCGCTTCCGGCATCGCGGTGGGTCTGGCCACCGAGATCCCCTCGCACAACCTGCGCGAAGTGGCGCAGGCGGCGGTGGCGATGATCCGCAATCCGAAGATCACCCACGCCGAGCTGATGACCCTGATGCCGGGTCCGGACTACCCGGGCGGCGGCCAGATCATCACCCCGGCCTCGAACATCGCCGACATGTACGCCACCGGTCGCGGCTCGATGAAGGTGCGCGCGCGCTGGAAGATCGAAGAACTGGCGCGCGGCCAGTGGCAGGCGGTCGTCACCGAACTGCCGCCGGGCTGCTCCTCGCAGCGCGTGCTGGAAGAGATCGAAGAACTGACCAACCCGAAGGTCAAGGCCGGCAAGAAGACCCTGTTGCCCGAGCAGCTGGCGCTGAAGCAGACCATCCTCGGCGCGCTCGACGCGGTGCGCGACGAATCCGGCCGCGACGCCCCGGTGCGCCTGGTGTTCGAGCCGAAGTCGAAAAACCAGGACCAGGCCGAGTTCATGCTCATGCTGCTGGCCCACACCTCGCTCGAGACCTCGGCACCGATCAACCTGGTGATGATCGGCGGCGACGGCCGTCCGCGCCAGAAGGGCCTGTCCGAAATCTTGCAGGAGTGGATCGACTACCGCTTCGTGACGGTGCGCCGCCGTACCGAGTTCAGGCTGGGCAAGGTCAACGACCGCATCCACATCCTGGAAGGCCGCGAGACCGTCCTGCTGAACATCGACGAAGTCATCGCCATCATCCGTAACTCGGACGAGCCGAAGGCCGCGCTGATCGAGCGTTTCCGCCTGTCGGACCGCCAGGCCGAAGACATCCTCGAGATCCGCCTGCGCCAGCTGGCGCGCCTGGAAGCGATCAAGATCCAGCAGGAGCTGGCCGAGCTGCGCAGCGAGAAGGAAAAGCTGGAAGACATCCTGAACAATCCGTCTTCGATGAAGCGCCTGATCATCCGCGAAATCGAAGCCGATGCGAAACAGTTCGGCGACGACCGGCGCACCCTGATCGAAGAAGCGCAGAAGGCCGTGCTCGAGCAGAAGATCATCGACGAGCCGGTCACCGTGATCGTCTCCGAAAAGGGCTGGGTGCGCGCGCGCACCGGCATCGGCCACGACAAGGCGCAATTCACCTTCAAGGCCGGCGATTCGCTCGGCGTCGTC
>Ga0265798_10004056_pt1 | contig 20474 bp, 16 predicted proteins | sample P3T30metagenome_FD_192430 | JGI IMG/M metagenome (GOLD analysis project Ga0265798, IMG submission 192430) | Plant litter microbial communities from East Loma Ridge, Irvine, California - P3 T30 | ecosystem: Environmental > Terrestrial > Plant litter > Unclassified | place: USA: California... | reverse complement strand
TCCTCATGGACGAGCCCTGCTCGGCCCTCGACCCGATCTCGACGCTCGCCATCGAGGACCTCATCGAGGAGCTCAAGCAGCAGTACACGATCGTCATCGTGACCCACAACATGCAGCAGGCCAGCCGCGTGAGCGACAAGACGGCGTTCTTCAACATCGCGGGCACGGGCAAGCCCGGCAAGCTCATCGAGTACGACGAGACCGCGAAGATGTTCTCGAACCCCAGCGTCCAGGCGACCGAGGACTACGTCTCGGGCCGCTTCGGCTGATCCCCGCCCGCCCGGCAGGGCACGACGACAGGAGGCGGTGGTCCCGATCGGGACCACCGCCTCCTGTCGTGCCGCCGGCTGCTGCCGGTGCCCCGCCTACGCGCTCTGGATGGCCGCGATCGGCTCGGTCGTGGGGCTCTCCGAGCCGCCCTGCGGCTCGATGGTGATGCCGATGGTGTCGCCGGGTCGCATCGTGCCGTCGAGGACGTGCGTGACCGGGGCCGACGACGAGACGCCGAAGGTGCCGGCCGGGGTCGCACCCGACTCGTTGATGTACCAGAGCTCGTACGTCTGGTCGCCGGGCAGCGAGGTCAAGCCGTCGAGCACGACGGCCGACCGCTCGAGCTCGTTCGACCAGACCAGGGTGGCCGTGCCGCCGGTGCTCACGTCGGTGACGGCACGCTGGAAGTCGCTCGCGGCGTAGATCTCCTCGATGCCGGACGCCTGCTGCTGTTGCTGCTGGGCGGGCTCGGTGAGCTGGCCGAGGACGGCGCCGCCGCCGAAGAACAGCGCGGCTGCCGCGGCCGACGCGGCGAGGATGCCGACGGGGCGGGTGAACCACCGGGCGCGGGCCGCTCCCGTGGGGGCCAGCACCGTGCCTCCTGCCGTCTCGCGCTCGGTGGGCTCGACCTCGGGGGTCGGCACGTGGGCGGGCTCGGTCGCGGCGGGAGCAGCGGCCCCGTCGAGCGGGCGGAGCTGCGGCGTCGTCGCGATCGCGGCCAGGAGGCCGGCTCGCAAGGACGCCGACGGCGTCACCGGCTCGAGGGCGTGCGCCATGAGCAGCGTGGTCTCGGTCAAGCCGGTCACCTCCTCGGTCAGGTCGTCGGACTCGGCGAGCCGGGCCTCGAAGGCCCGACGCTCGTCGTCGGTCAGTGCGTTCAGCACGTACGCGCCGGAGAGCGCGTCCGTGTCGTGGTCGTCACGGGCGTGCCGCCCGGTCGTCGTGGGGTCGTCGGGACCTGTCACGATGCCACCCCCATCTCGTCGCGCAGGCGGATCATGCCGTCGCGCAGTCGTGTCTTCACCGTGCCGAGCGGCACGTCGAGCATGGCGGCCACCTCGCTGTGGCTGTAGCCGCCGTAGTAGGCCAGTTCGACCGCCTGCCGTTGCAGCTCGGTGAGCCGCGCCAGGGCCCTGGTCACGCGTTCGTGCTCGAGACGGATCTCGACCTTCTCGCTGACCTGGTCGTACTCGGTCTCGTGGTCGCGGATGCCGATGCGCACGTCGCGGTCGCGGCCGGCCTGCGAGGAGCGGACGCGGTCGACGGCGCGGCGATGCGCCATGGTGAGCATCCAGCTGGCGGCGCTGCCCCGCGTCGTGTCGAAGCGGGTCGCGGTCTGCCAGATCTCGAGGAACACCTCCTGGGTGACCTCCTCGGACTGGGAGTGGTCCTTGAGCAGCCTCTTGACCAGGCCGAGCACGCGAGGTGCCGTCTGGTCGTAGAGGTCGGCGAAGGCCTGCTGGTCGCCCTGCGCCACCTTCACGAGCAGCTCGTCGGGCGTGGCCGGTGGCACGTCCGCACTGGTGTCGATGTCTGGGGTCACGAGCGCAAGCATGTCAGGTCCACCTCCTCGTCGGTGCTGTCGTCGGGTCTCGGACGTGACCAGCCCTCCACGGGCGCCGTCTGGGACGGCCTCACGGAGGCCCGACGCCCATGGAGGACCGGCACGGCGGCCGCCCCAGGGAGTGGGCGGTGCCGGGAGATCTGTCGATCCCTCACGCCATGGAGTTCGGCACCGTGCGCCTCGCGGATTGGCCTTCGCTGCAGGAGATGCAGCGACTCGTCGGGTGACGCAGAGGTGACGGCCAGGTGGTCACCGTCGCCGGGGTGCTCGACCTCGAGCTGCAGGCTGCTCGACCTCGACCTCGACCTCGACCCGGGGGCGGGGAGGGAGGAAAAGGGTGCCGGACCGCAGAAACGCCTCTCGGCGGAAGGCCGCTCGCAGCGGCGAATTTTGGAGCCCGGGGTTTGCTGCGGCCCGGCTCGATCGAGTGTAGACGACGGTCGCCGAGCCCGGTCGGCGCGTTCGCGGGGTGCGAACGGGGGTGGCGCAGGAGTCGCGACGGGCCCCGGCGGGCCGGGTCGCGACTCCTGGTCAGTCGAGGCTGCCGTCGCGCCAGAGCGCGGCGCAGGCGGTGAGGTCGACGGCCAGCTCGGACCAGCGCAGGGCACGACGGGTGAGCTCGCTGCCGCGGGCGTCACCGGCGTGCTCGTCGAGGTCGTCGGCGACCGACGCCGCCCCGTCGGCGGTCAGGCGGCAGAACGCGGCACCGCGGTCGAGGGCGAGCGAGAAGTCGCCCTCGAAGGCGCCCCGGAGGATCAGGTCGGCCAGGGCGAGGATCTCGTCCGGCGACGCGGGGTCGGGGGCGCCGGCCACGACGGGGTCGATGGTGCGCGAGGCGTCGCTGCCGCGCTCGAAGAGGAGGGTCGTCTCCGCCGGGTTCGCCCGGATCGCGGCCCGGACCAGGTAGATGCGCCACAGCGCACCGGGGAGCGTGTGCGGGCTCGCCCGCGCCCACAGCTCGGCGACCGTGTCGATGCCGTGCGCGTCGGTGAAGGTGACGAGCCGGTCGAGGATCTCGGGCGCGGGATCGTGCTTCACGCGCGCGACCAGCGCCGCCGCCGACTCGTGGGCGACGCGGTTGAGCAGGGCGGGGTCGTCGCCGCCCTGGTACGCCTCGAACTCCTGGTTCGTGAACTGGGTGGGGCGATGGAACTCTCTGGGCACCGGGCCACGATAGGCGTCGCCACCGTCATCCGCATCGGGTGTCGCGCAGGGCGAACGGGGCAGGCCGGCGGCCCGCGCCCATCGCGTAGGGTTGACGGGCAACGGGCCTCTAGCTCAGTCGGTAGAGCATCGGACTTTTAATCCGCGGGTCGTGGGTTCGAGCCCCACGGGGCCCACTCGACGCAACCCTCGCTCGACTTCTCATCCGCGGGTCGTGGTGGGCCCACGCCGCCGGTCCCGACGCGTCGCGGAGCGACGTGGCGGCCGTGCCGGCGGGGATCGAGCCCCACGGGGCCCACTCGACGCAACCCTCGCTCGAGGCTCCTCGTGATGGCCATCGAGGGGACCCGATCTGTCGCTCCCGAGGCCTCGGAGCAACCGGATGCGTCACCTCGATGCGCCCCGCGGCGAACTGGGGCGGCACGGCCCGGAACGAGGACGTGCCCCCGCCCCGGAGGGCAGGGGCACGTTGCGCCACGAGCGTCTCGCCCGTCGGATCAGGAGACGAGCGGTCGCGTCAGCGGCGACGCGCACCCGGTAACCAGCCGGGATGCGTCTCCGACACTAACGGGGCCGGAGGGTCGCCACCATGGGTACGACGAGGCCTTTTCGGAAAACGGACAAAATCGCGGCCCCAGTCCTGGTGGCCCCCAGGAAGGCCTGGGCGGACGCTCAGTCCGCGGTCAGGCGGCGCACGCCCCAGGTCGCCGTCGTCGTCTCGCCCTCGTCGAGCCACCGCAGGCCCTCGCCGCTCGCGAGCGCGTTCGCCGGAGCGGTCATCGGCTCGACGGCGACGGCCAGGCCGAGCTCGCCGTCGCGCGGGAAGTTCCGCGGCGTGAAGACCTGCACGTACTCGTACGAGGCGTCCTGCCAGAGCTCGACGCCGCTGCCGTCGGGCGCCCGCAGGGTCGTGCGGCGCACGCCCTCGTCGTCGGCGGCGACGTCGCGGTAGGTGGTGTCGAGGTCGAGGTCGCCGACGCGCGCGCCCCTGCGCAGGTCGAAGGCGGTGCCCTCGACCGGCTCGGTGCCGGTGGGGATGCTCCGCTCGTCGGTGACGTACCGCATGGCCGCGTCGAGCGTCACCGAGAGGTCGGCGACGTCGTGCGCCCCGACCCGCAGGAACGGGTGCGACCCGAGCGCCCACGGCGCCCGGCCCCGCCCCACGTTGGTGAGGGTGTGCGTGACGACCAGGCCGTCCTCGACGAGCTCGTGGCGCACGGTCACGTCGAGCTGGAACGGCCAGCCGTGCTGCGGGTGCACGGTCGCGGCCTGCACGACGGCGTGCGGGTGCAGCTCGACGAGCCGGTAGGCGGTCCAGCGCAGGAGTCCGTGGCTGGCGTTCCCCTTGGACGGCTCGGTGAGGTCGAGCTGCTGCACCTCGCCGTCGAGCTCCCACCTGCCGTCGGCGACCCGGTTGGGCCAGGGCACGAGCGTGATGCCGCAGGCCGACGGCGGGACGCTCGACGCCGGGAACGTCTCGGCGAGCGGCTCGCCGTCGACGGCGAGCGCCCGCAGGCCCGCCGCGACCTGCGTGACGGTCGCGGTCAGGGTGCTCTCCCCCGTCTGCAGGGTCAGGTCGTACTGGTCTCCGGTGGGACTGGTCACGGTGCCTCCTCGGTGCTGTCTCGGTCCGGAGTCGCGGCTCCGGGGGGATCGTCGGGCGTCGCGTCCGCCTCGACCACGGCCAGGCCGGCCGCGCGCAGCTCGGCGACGACGCCGGGCTCGGCACCGGCGGTGACGAGCCCCTCGAACGCGGCGAGGGGGCCGATGACGCCGATGTGCGCCTGGCCCAGCTTGCTCCCGTCGGCGACGATGTACGACCTGCGGGCCGTCGCGGTCATGAGCCGCTTGACGTCGGTCTCGGGCAGGTTGACGTTGGTGGCGCCGTGGCGCGGGTGCACGCCGGTGCAGCCGATGAACGCGAGGTCGGCGGTGATGCTCGTGAGCACGCCGCTCGCGAGCGGGTCGACGAGCGAGTGCTGCAGGGGGCGCAGGGTGCCCCCGGACACGACGACCGTGAAGCGCGGCACGGCCTGCTCCAGCGCCAGGGCGATGGTCAGTCCGTTGGTGACGACGACCACGTCGTAGAGGTCGTCGCGCTCGAGCAGGGCGAGCGCGATCTGGGTGGTCGTGGTGCCGACGTCGAGGACGACGCAGTCGCCGGAGCGCACGAGCGCCGCGGCCGTCACGGCCACGGCGCGCTTCGCCTCGGCGCCGACCTCGCTCTCCTCCTCGAAGGGGCGCTCGACGGCCCGGCGGTCGGTGGAGAGGGCGCCGCCGTGCACGCGGGCGACGAGGCCGCCCGCGACGAGCTGCTCGAGGTCGGTGCGGATGGTGACCTCGGAGAGCCGGAACTCGCGCGCCAGCTCGGCCGTGCGCACGAAGCCGCGCCGCGCGACGAGGTCGGCGATGCGCTGTCGCCGGACCCCGGCGGGGGCCCGGTCGGCGGGGGTGGCGTCCACGCCGTCAGTTTCGTATGCTTTCAGGTGCTTTCGCAACTGCAAGTCCGTCCGGCCTGCAGCGACCGACCCGAGGAGCCGACGTGGGCATCACGACACGGAGCACGACGCTGGCCGACGGCCGCGAGCTCATCTACTTCGACGACGCCGACACGACGCTCGGGCCCGAGCGGCGTGCCGACGCGCGCACGCTCGACCCGAGGCCGGAGACCGCGTCGATGCGGCAGGACCCCTTGACGGGCGAGTGGGTGTCGATCGCCGCGTCGCGCCAGAACCGCGTCTTCCTGCCGCCGGCCGAGCTCGACCCCCTCTCCCCCGCCTCGCCGACGAACCCCAGCGAGATCCCCGACCTCTACGACGTCGCCGTCTTCGAGAACCGCTCGCCGTCCTTCGGCCCGATGCTCGAGGGCGACGGTGCCCCCGAGGGCCTCGACGACCTGCGCGAGATCGGGATCGGCCGCACGCGCCGCAGCGTCGGCCGCTGCGAGGTCGTCTGCTTCAGCCCCGAGGCCCACGGCTCGTTCGCCGAGCTCAGCGAGTCGCGGGCGCGCACGGTCGTCGAGGCCTGGGCCCACCGCACCGCCGCCCTCTCGGCGATGCCCGGCGTGCAGCAGGTGTTCCCCTTCGAGAACCGCGGCGAGGCCATCGGCGTCACCCTGCACCACCCGCACGGGCAGATCTACGCCTACCCCTACGTGACCCCGCGCACGTCGCGCCTGCTCGAGAGCATCGCCTCGTACGGCCCCGACCTCTTCGCCGACGTGCTCGAGTCCGAGCGCGGCAGCGACCGCGTCGTCCTCGAGGGCGAGCACTTCACCGCCTTCGTGCCCTTCGCGGCCCGCTGGCCGATCGAGCTGCACCTGCTGCCGCACCGCCACGTGCCCGACTTCGCGGGCCTCACCGAGGCGGAGCGCGACGAGCTCGCCGTCATGTACCGACGACTCCTGCGCGGCGTCGACGCGCTCTACGACGACCCGACCCCCTACATCTCGGCGTGGCACCAGGCGCCGGTGCACACGGGCCGCGACACCGTGCGGCTCATGCTGCAGATCACGTCGCCGCGCCGGGCCGAGTCGAGGCTGAAGTTCCTGGCCGGCTCCGAGGCGGCGATGGGAGCCTGGGTCGGCGACCTCGTGCCCGAGGTCCAGGCAGAGCGACTGCGAGAGGCGACGGAGCGAGCATGACCACCGACACCACCCCCGGCTACTCCGACGTCTTCGACACCGAGCCGGTCGGCCGCTGGTCGGCACCCGGGCGGGTCAACCTCATCGGCGAGCACACCGACTACAACGACGGCTTCGTCCTGCCCTTCGCCATCGACCGCCGCACGACGATCACCGTCGGCCGCCGCGACGACCGCCTCCTGCGCGTGAGCAGCACCTTCGAGCCGCGCGTCGTGCACGAGGCGTCCCTCGACGACCTCCGGCCGGAGTCGCTGACCGGCTGGTCCGCGTACGTCACGGGCATCGCGTGGGCCCTCGGCGAGGCGTCCTCGCGCGCGACGTCGCCCGCCTTCTCCGCGGCCGGCGGCGACCTGAGCGGGATCGACCCGTCGGCCTTCACGGGCCTCGACGTCTTCGTCGAGTCCGACGTCCCGGTCGGCGCGGGCCTGTCGTCGTCGGCGGCGCTCGAGTGCTCGGCGGCCCTCGCGTTCGACGAGCTGTGGGGCCTCGGCCTGAACCGGCAGACGCTGGCCGCCGTGGGGCAGCTCAGCGAGAACGAGGCCGTCGGCGCACCGACCGGCATCATGGACCAGTCCGCGTCACTGCTCGGCGAGGTCGACTCCGCGGTGTTCCTCGACTGCCGCAGCCTCGACGCCGAGGTGGTCGGGCTGGGGCTGGCCGAGGCTGGCCTCGAGCTGCTCGTCGTCGACACCCACGTCGAGCACGCCCACGCGACCGGTGGGTACGCCGATCGTCGCGCCTCCTGCGAGAGCGGGGCACGGGCGATGGGCGTCACCTCGCTGCGCGACCTCGACGTCGACGACCTCGACCGCGCCGCCGAGGTGCTCGACGACGAGACGCTGCGACGGGTGCGGCACGTCGTCACCGAGGACCAGCGCGTGCTCGACACCGTCCGGACGCTCCGCGAGCACGGCGCGGCCGCCATCGGGGACCTGCTCGATGCCTCGCACGTGTCGATGCGCGACGACTTCGAGATCTCGGTGCCCGAGCTCGACCTCGCCGTGGCCACGGCCCAGGCCTCCGGTGCGGTCGGCGCCCGCATGACCGGGGGCGGCTTCGGCGGCTCGGCCATCGCGCTTGTCCGCACAGGCGACCGCGACACCGTCGCCGCCGCCGTCGAGGCCGCCTTCGCCGACGCCGGCCACACGGCGCCGACGATCTTCACCGTCACCGCCGCGCAGGGCGCCCGCCGCGACGCCTGACCCGCGCCGCTCGCGCGGGGGCGCCCGGCGCGGCCCGCAGACCGGGCCCGCCGCGCCGCGCCGCCCGCGCCCCGGGTCCACGACCGCGAGATGCCCCTCCTGCTCAATGCCCGACCGCACCACCTGGCAGGAGGGGCATCTCGCGTCCGCGGACGGGCGCGGCGACGTGTCGCACCGCCGATCTGACACGGCACGGCCGGGCCCGCGCGTGCGGTGCCGGAAAGGCCACGCGTCGCTGGAGCACGCGGCACGGCCGGGCGCGGGCCGGCGAGGGCGGGTACGCGCCGGCGGGCCGGCACGGCCGGGCGCGGGCCGGCGCGGCCGGGGTCCGCGGACGGGCGCGGCGACGTGTCGCACCGCGAATCCGACACCGCACGGCCGGGCCCGCGCGTGCGGTGCCGGAAAGCCTGCGCGATGCTGGAGCACGCGGCACGGGCCGGCGGCCGGCACGGCCGGGCGCGGGCCGGCGCGGCGGGCACGCGCCGGCGGGCCGGCGGCCGGGCGCGGGCCGGTGCACGGCACCACGCCACCGCCCCGCCCCGCCCACCCCGCCCCGCGGCGGGCGGTCAGCGGCGCTCGGCGGCCTCGACGACGTTCTTGAGCAGCATGGCGCGGGTCATCGGTCCCACGCCGCCGGGCACGGGCGACAGGTGGCCGGCGACGTCGGCGACGCCGCGGTCCACGTCGCCCCGCAGGCGGTGCTTGCCCGTGGCCTCGTCGAGCACCCGCGTGATGCCGACGTCGATGACGGCCGCGCCGGGGGCGACCCAGTCCGGCTTCACCAGGCCCGCGACTCCTGCCGCGGCCACGACGATGTCGGCCCGGCGGACCTCGGCGGCGACGTCGACGGTCCGCGAGTGCGTGAGCGTCGCGGTCGCCTCGAGGCGCGTGAGGAGCAGCCCGAGGGGGCGCCCGACCGTGAGCCCCTGCCCGACGATGGTGACGTGCCGACCGGCGATGGGGACGTCGTAGGCGCGGAGCATCTCGACGATGCCGCGCGGCGTGCACGGCAGGGGCGTGTCGATCGTGCCCTTGCCGCCGGGGACGGCCAGGACGAGCTCGCCGAGGTTGACGGGGTGCAGGCCGTCGGCGTCCTTGGCGGGGTCCATGAGCTCGAGCATCGTGGTGGGGTCGATGCCCTCGGGCAGGGGCAGCTGGATGATGAACGCCGTCACGGCGGGGTCGTCGTTCATCGTCGTGATCGCGGCCCGGATGTCGGCCTCGCTCGCCGTGTCGGGCAGGTCGAGGCGGATCGACTCGATCCCCACCTCGGCGCAGTCACGGTGCTTGCCCGCGACGTACGACAGCGAGCCCGGGTTCGCCCCGACGAGGATCGTGCCGAGCCCGGGGACCACGCCCCGGGCACGCAGGGCGTCGACGCGGTCGCGCAGCTCGAGCTTCACCGTCGCGGCGAGCGCGGTCCCGTCGACGACGACGGCACTGTCGGGCCCCCCGAAGCGACGCGGCTCCTGGGGGCCGGAGTCGCCCCCGCTCACGCGTAGAGCGGGAAGGCGTCGGCGAGGGCCTTCACCCGGGCCGCGAGGGCCTCGAGGTCGGGCTCGTGCTTCAGCGTCTCGGCGATGATGTCGGCCACCTCGGTGAACTCGGCGTCGCCGAAGCCGCGCGTCGCGAGCGCCGGGGTGCCGATGCGCACGCCCGAGGTCACCATCGGCGGGCGGGGGTCCCACGGGACCGAGTTGCGGTTGACGGTGATGCCGACCTCGTGGAGGCGGTCCTCGGCCTGCTTGCCGTCGACCTCGCTCGTGCGGAGGTCGACGAGCACGAGGTGCACGTCGGTGCCGCCGGTGAGGACGTCGATGCCGGCGGCCTTCGCGTCGTCGGCGGTGAGGCGCTCGGCGAGGATCCGCGCTCCGCGGATGGTGCGCTCCTGGCGGTCCTTGAACTCGGGCTCGGCCGCGAGCTTGAACGCGGTCGCCTTGGCCGCGATGACGTGCATGAGCGGTCCACCCTGCTGACCGGGGAAGACGGCGGAGTTGAGCTTCTTGAACAGCGGCTCGTGGTTCGAGAGGATCACGCCCGAGCGGGGACCGGCGAGGGTCTTGTGCACGGTCGACGACACGACGTGCGCGTGGGGCAGGGGCGAGGGGTGCAGCCCCGCGGCGACGAGCCCGGCGAAGTGCGCCATGTCGACCCAGAGGTAGGCGCCGACCTCGTCGGCGATGGCGCGGAAGGCCGCGAAGTCGAGCTGGCGGGGGTAGGCGGACCAGCCGGCGATGATGACCTTCGGCTTGTGCTCGAGCGCCTGGCGACGCACGGTCTCCATGTCGATGAGGTACGTCTCGGGGTCGACCTCGTAGGCGACCGCGTCGTACAGCTTGCCCGAGAAGTTGAGCTTCATGCCGTGGGTGAGGTGCCCGCCGTGCGAGAGCTCGAGGCCGAGGATCGTGTCGCCGACGGTGGCGAGGGCCGCCAGCACGGCGGCGTTGGCCTGCGCGCCCGAGTGGGGCTGCACGTTGGCGAACTCCGCGCCGAAGAGCGACTTGGCGCGCTCGATGGCGAGGTTCTCGGCGACGTCGACGAACTCGCAGCCGCCGTAGTAGCGGCGCCCCGGGTAGCCCTCGGCGTACTTGTTCGTGAGGACCGAGCCCTGCGACTCGAGCACCGCGCGGGGCACGAAGTTCTCGGAGGCGATCATCTCGAGGGTGCCGCGCTGGCGCCCGAGCTCCTGCTCGAGCACGGCGGCGATCTCGGGGTCGACCTCGGAGAGCGGCTGGTTGAAGGACGACGGGAAGGACTGGCTGTCGGTCATGGGACGGCTCCTCGGCACACGGGACGGACGGGGGTCTGCTCTGGCGCGGCGGCCCAGGCGTACGGCCACCGCTCGTGTGTCAGTCGCTCCCCGGTGGTGCATCCACCTCAACGCCAGTCGCGACCGGGCCAGCATAACGCAGCCCTCCGAGCCGCGGCAGGGGCCGGGTCCCGGTGCACGGGCAGGTCGCGCGTGGGACCCTGGGGAGGTGAGCATGACCAGCGAGCTGACCGACACGCGACTGCGCGCGGCCCCCGACGTGCCCTGGACGACGATCGTCTGGGACGACCCCGTGAACCTCATGTCGTACGTGTCGCACGTCTTCCAGCGCTACTTCGGCTTCAGCCGCGCGAAGGCCGAGTCCCTCATGCTGCGCGTGCACGAGGAGGGTCGGGCGGTCGTCGCGACCGGGCCCCGCGAGGAGATGGAGCGCCACGTCGAGGCCATGCACGAGCACGGCCTGCAGGCGACCGTCTCGAAGGCCGGCGAGTGAGGCCGATGCGCCTCGAGGAGGGCGGCGTCCGCCTCGGGCTGGCCGAGCACGAGCGCACCCTGCTCGTGGACCTGGCCGGGCAGCTGGCGGCGCTGCTCGAGGGCGGTGACCGGCGGGACGGGGCCGTCGCGCGACTCCTGCCCTCGGCGTACCCGGACGACGCCGAGGCGGACGCCGAGTTCCGTCGGTGGACGAGCGACGACGTCACCGCGCGCAAGCTCGAGGGCGCCCGCACCGTCGCCGAGCTGCTCACCGGCGACGACGGCGGGGGCGTCCTGCTCGACGACGAACGGCAGCAGGTGCTGCTGCGCACGCTCACCGACCTGCGGCTCGTGCTCGGCGAGCGGCTCGGGGTCACCGCCGACGGGACCGACGACGCCGACGACGACGAGCAGGGGCTCGTGCTCCGCGACGTCTTCGACTGGCTGGGCTGGGTGCAGGAGTCCCTGCTCCAGGCCCTCGCGCAGGTCGCGCCCGACTGACCCCGCGCGGGCCTACGGCCGGCGCACGGGCCGCGGCGTCGACCCCTCCTTGGGGAACACCACCCAGAGCACGACGTAGAGGATGAACTGCGGCCCGGGGAGCAGGCACGAGAGCACGAAGATCAGGCGGACGAGGAACGGGCTGACGCCGAAGCGGAAGGCGAGGGCGGCGCAGACGCCGGCGATCACCTTGCCGTGGCGGGGACGCATGAGGGTGGCCATGCGCCCCAGCGTGCCAGGGCGGCCTGCGCTCCGCCCGGGGGCTGGCCCCCGGGATCGTCCTGCGGGCGGGCCCCGACCCCTCGCCCCGACCTCCGCCACGCCCCTCGAGGAGGGGGGTCGCGCGGGTCCCTGGGGCGAGGTCCCGGCCTGCGGTGCGACGGTACGATGACGGGGTCGGTCCGGGGACGACCGGAGCACGGGACGGGGGCAGCGTGGCGCAGGCACGGTCGGGCGAGGCCCTCGGGGCGGGCTGGCGGCTCGTCGACCTGATCGGGTCGGGCGCGGCCGGCGAGGTGTGGCGCGTCACCGCGCAGCCCGGCGGCGAGGAGGCCGCCGCGAAGCTGCTCAAGCCCGAGCACGCCGACGACGCGTCGATCGTCGAGCGCTTCGTCCGCGAGCGGTCGGTGCTGCTGTCGCTGCAGCACCCGGCGGTCGTGCGGGTGCGCGACCTCGTCGTCGAGGGCGACCGGCTGGCCATCGTCATGGACCTCGTGCCCGGCGGCTCGCTGCGCGACGTGCTCGCCGAGCGCGGCACCCTGCCCCCGGCCGACGCGACGACGCTCGTCGCCGAGGTGCTCGACGCCCTCGGCGCCGCGCACGCCCGACAGGTGTCGCACCGCGACGTGAAGCCCGACAACGTCCTGCTGGCCGAGCCGTGGCACCCGGGGCTGCGCGGCGCCGTGCGCGTCGGCGACTTCGGCATCGCGAGCGTCGTCGGCGAGCGCGAACGCACCACGACGGGACTCCTGGGCACGCCCTGGTACATGGCCCCCGAGCTCATCAGCCACGGGCGCTCCGGCCCCGAGGCCGACGTCTACGCGGCGGGCGTCGTCCTCTACGAGCTGCTCGCGGGGCGCACCCCCTTCGCCGGGCCCGGCACCGACTTCACGGTCGCCTACCGGCACGTGACCTCCGTGCCGCCCGTGCTCGACGTGCCCGGCCCGCTCTGGTCGGCGGTCTCGGCGATGCTCGAGAAGGACCCCGCGGCACGCCCCACGGCGGCCGAGGGGGCCGCACGCCTGCGCCGGCTCACCCCGGGCCTCGAGGCCGTGCCGGCCCTGGCCCCCGCGGCCGGGCCGGGCGACTTCGCCGAGGTGGAGCGCCCCGCGACGGTCGTGCGCGGGGCCGCCGCGGCCGCCGCTCCCCCGCCGCCGACCGACGGCGACGGCGACGGCGTCCCCGAGCCGCTCCCCGACCTCGGCTCCGACGGCTCGCGCACCGTCGTGCGCGCGATGCCGCGACGCGAGGTGCGCCCGCCCACCCCCGTGGCCGCGACTCCTGAGCGGCAGGGCGGCCGGAGGCCCGCCTGGCTCACGAACCGGGTGGCCGTCCTCGGCGCGGCCGGCCTCGTCGTCACGGGCCTGCTCGTGGCGGGCGTCGTGCGGTTCCTGCCCGACGCCCCTGCTGACGCGGGGTCGACCCCGGTCGCGGCGGAGGCGCACCAGCAGGACGCGGCGCTGCCCACGGGCCTCACGGTCTCGCGCGACGCGGCGTACGACCCGGACCAGGGCCGCGTCCGGCTCACCCTCACCTACGCCGCCCAGGCGGCACCGCTCTCCGGCCAGCTGCTCGAGGTCGTGCCGGGCCTCGCCGAGGGCGACGCCTGCCCGCCGGTGACCTGGTCGTCGGTGACCGCGTCGCGCAACGTGGCGAGCGTCACCGGTCTCACGGCGGACTGCGCGTGGTCGCTCGACGACGTCGAGGTGCCCGCGGGCGGACAGCTCGTCGTCGAGGCGACGCTGCCGCTCGAGCTCGCCGACGCGCCCGCCCTCGACGAGTGGCTCGAGGCCGCCGCCGTGGCGACGACCGAGGCGGTGGGCGACGACCAGGTGACCAGCACGGCGTACCCGGTGCAGCGCCTCCGCGACGTCGAGGTCCGCACGCCGCCGCGCACCGTCAGCCAGACGGCGCTGCCGGTCGTGCTCGTGCCCGTCTGGCCGAACGGCCCGGACGAGCTCTCGCCGCTCTACTCGAGCCCGGCGACCGGGTCGCCCTCCCAGCTGCTGCAGGACGTCGCGGGCGGCGAGGCGGGGGTCCGCTTCGTCGACGGCTGCTCGGGCGCCCTCGCGGTCTCGTCGGACGGCCTCGTCGTCACGGCCCTCTCGGTCGCCCCGGCCTGCGTGCTCCGCGCGACGGTGGGCGCGTTCACGGCGCTCGAGAGCTCGCCGTTCAGCATCACGACGCGGGACTGAGCGGTCCCGGCCGGGCCCACGAGCCCGACCGCGCGCGCCCGGCCGTCGGGCCGTCCGCGCGCCCTCGCCCGCGCCCGCGACCGCCCGCCAGCCCGCCAGCCCCGCCTCAGCGGCTGGGGCTCATCGTCTGGACGAGGCGCACCTGACCGCCGACGCACGCGTAGCCGCGCCCCTGGGTGAGGGCGACGGGTGCGCGCCGGGGCAGGGTCGACCCGAGCAGCTCGCCGTCGTAGTCGACGTCGGGCTGCAGCAGGACGCCGCACCGCGCCTTCCGCACCGTCTTGGTCCAGTGGCTGTAGAGCCCGCGGAGGTCGGCGCTGCGCCCCGCCGCGACGACGACGAGCTGTGACCGGCCCGACGCCAGCAGCGTCGCGAGCGACTGGTCGGCGTCGTCGACGCGCTCGGCGTCGTCGACGAGCAGGACCACGGGCCCGCGCTCGAGCCGCAGCGAGGCGAGCAGCGCCGGGATCTCGTCGGCGCCGACGGCGACCCGGTCGAGGTCGGCGGTCGCGAGCGGCGACCGCCGGTCGCAGATCGCCCAGACCGCGGGGTGGACGCCGCCGGGCGCCGAGCGCACCGACTCCGCGAGCGCCAGCAGGAGGGTCGACTTGCCCGAGCGGGCGGGTCCCGCCACGAGCACGTGCTCGCCCTCGTAGACCTCGAGGGCCGCGGGGGTGAGGTCGTCCTCGCCGATGCCGACGGGCAGCAGCCAGGGCTCGCCCTCGAGCGTGGGCGTGGCGCCCAGCTCGGCGACGGTGACGTCCTCGGGCAGCTGGCCGATGGCCTGCGGCTTGGGCGCGGCGTCGCCCCAGGCGGCCGCGACGCGGGCGACGGCCTCGGCGAGGGTGCCGTCCGGGGTCGCGACGTGCAGCTGGAGCCTCGTGCGCACGTCGACGCAGCGGCCCGGCACGGGCGCGGGGACGGTGCTGCCGCGGATGCCCATGGAGGAGTAGTCGTACGCGTCGGCGAGGCGGAAGAGCCAGCGCTGCGTCGTGACCTCCTCCATCGCGGTCGGCACGGCCTTGGCCCGGCTCGACGACACCGCGAACGAGAGGCCGAGCGCGGGGCCCTCGGCGTAGACGCGGTAGAGCAGGTCGAGCAGCTGCTGGCCCTCGTAGTCGCCCAGCTCGTCGCGGAGGGCGGCGAGCCCGTCGAGGAGCACGAGGGCACGGCGCCGCGGGCCCGTCGCGCTGCGGCGACGCTCGAGCTCCGCGCGGAGGTGGCGGAGGAACCGCGCCTGCTGCTCCTTCGCCCCGCTGCCCGAGCCGACGTAGGCGACGGTGTGCGGCAGGTCGGCGAGCGGGGCGAGCTCGCGCGAGCCCAGGTCGAGCACGAGCAGGTCGAGCTCGTCCGGCGGCAGCTGGCCGGCGGCGGTGAGCGCGAGGGTCGCCAGGGTCGTGCTCGTGCCGCTGCCCGGGATCCCCAGCAGCAGGAGGTTGCCCTCGTCGAGGTCCCAGCCGGCGGGGCTCTGCCGCTGCAGGTCGGGCTCGTCGGCGAGCGCCACCCGGACGACGTCGTCGTGCACGTCGCCGACGGCGGGCACCCCGTCGGGCGCGACGCCACCGCCCGCGGGGCCGGCGAGCGCGACCCGCTCGCCCAGGGCCTCCGGCCACACCTGGCGGGGCGGGGCGAAGCCCTCGGCCGCGTTCGCCTCGACGACGGCGTCGATGAGCAGGTCGAGGTCGACGGCGTCGCCCGACGAGGCCCGCGGCGGCGCCGGTCGCGGGGCGGGCACCCCGAAGGGGCTGGTCGCGCGCACGTCGACGAGCGCGGCGGCGGCCTCCGCGGCACGGCCGGTGACGAGCGCCGTCTGCACGGGCGTGATGTCGTCCTGGCCGAGCTTGACGTAGGCGCGGCCGGTCTGGGCCCGGCTGATCCCGGCGGCGGCGGGCACGCCGATGACGTTCGAGGAGTCGTCCCGGCTCTGCACGCGCAGGGCGACGCGCAGGTTCGTGTTCGCGAGGATGTCCTCGTTCACGACGCCCGCGGGCCGCTGGGTGGCGAGGATCATGTGCACGCCCAGCGTGCGCCCCACGGCCGCGACGCTGACCAGGGAGCTGAGCACGTCGGGGAAGTCCTTGGCCAGCATGGCGAACTCGTCCACGACGAGCAGGAGTCGCGGCATGGGCTCGGCGGGACCGGTCGCCAGGTACGCGTCGAGGTTGTCGACGTCGTCGCCGGCCTCGGCGAACACGCGCTGGCGGCGCTCCATCTCGGCCTCGAGGGCGCGCAGCGCACGGTCGGCGAGCTGCTCGTCGAGGTTGCTGATGGTGCCGATGGTGTGCGGCAGCCGCTCGCAGGCCTTGAAGGCGGCGCCGCCCTTGAAGTCGATGAGCACGAAGGTGAGGCGCGTGGGGTCGTTGCGGGCGGCGAGCCCGGCGACGAGCGAGCGCAGGAACTCGCTCTTGCCGGAACCGGTGGTGCCGCCGACGAGGCCGTGGGGGCCGTCCTTGACGAGGTCGAGCGTGAGCACCCCCTGCTCGGAGGAGCCGATGGGCGTCGAGACGCCGGTGGGCGCCGCCCAGAGCTCCCTGACCGCGGCGGCGTCGAGCTGCTGCCGGCCGAGCAGCTCGGGCAGGCGGACGAGCGAGGGCAGCGAGGCGCCCGGCACGACGAGCTCGGGGTCGTCGAAGTGCGCGAGGTGGCGGGCGCACTCCTCCGCCCGGGCGGTGCCCACGCCGGCGAGCACGACGTCGTCGACGCGGCTGCGGTCCTCCGGCCGGTGCACGGTCGCGGCGGAGTCCTCACCGACGTGCACGACCGAGGTGCAGGCGGCGGGCAGCTGCTCCTCCGACGTCGCGATCACGATGCCGCTCACGCGGTGCCGGCGCTCCCCGGGCCGGAGCGACCGGCCGGCCTCGGAGCGTCCGTGGCCGAGCAGGGCGCGGGCGGGGGCGTCGCGCCCCTCGGTGAGCACCTCGGAGTCGAGCACGACGAGCATCGCGGGCGTGGGCAGGTCGTCGGCGGTCTCGCGGAGGCCGCGCAGCATGGACGCGCTCGACTCCCGCTGGTCCGACATCCACCGGTCGCCCGTGCTGCTGCCCGTCTGGCGGGTGTGCGGCAGCCAGGAGGCCCAGGCCCAGTCGTCCGTGCGTCCCCGGTCGCAGAAGACGCCCACGGTGAGGTCGGCCGGGCCGCAGTGCACGGCCGCCTGGGCGAGCAGGCTGCGCGCGAGGGCCAGGGCGCCGGCCCGGTCGCCGACGATGCCCACGACCCCTGCGTCGGTGAGGTCGACGACGACGGGCGCGGCGAGCAGCCGGCTGTCGGCGAGCGCCTCCTTGACGGCGTCGTCGCGGCGCACGATGCCGCGTTCGTCGACCTCGGGCCGCCAGGGCACGTCGCCCGTGCCGGCGTGCAGGGCGAGGAAGTCGTCGTCGTCGGCCCGCCGCTGCCAGAGCAGCGTGGAGGGCAGGGCGGCGCGTCGGAGGACCGTGGCCGGGTCGGGCGCGAGGTCCTGGCGCCGGCGCACCTCCTCCGCGGCGGCGGCGGCGATCTCGGTGCGGAGGTCGGCGACGGCGGCGGTGAAGCGCTCCTCCTCCTCCTTGAGCCCGCGCTTGCGGCGCTGCTTCTGCTCGAACCACATGCCCACGGCCATGACCGGGCTGAGCAGGGCGAAGAGCGCGAACCGGGCGTCGCCGAGCACGACGACCATCGTGCCGGCGAGGACGAGCGGCGCGATGACGGTGATGTAGTTGAACTTCGAGGCCGGCGGGACCTCCCGGCGGGTCGGCGGCAGCACGGGCTCGACGTCGTCGACGCGGCCCGGGCGGGGCGGCCGGTTGAACGGCGCGGTCGCCGCGGGCGTGAGGTTGTGCAGGCTGCCCGGCGCCGGGGCGGGCACCTCGTCGAGCCGGGGCCGCACGAGCAGCACGGACCCGCCGACCAGCACGGTCGTGGCCTCGGTGAGCCGCTGGCCCTCGTCGCCGACGCGCTGCCCGGCGACGAGCGTGCCGTTGGTCGAGCCCGCGTCGCGCACGACGACGCCCTCCGTGCCGTCCTCGTCGACGTCGAGCGCGAGGGTGCAGTGCTCCCACGAGGCGCTGGCGGTGGGCAGCACGAGGTCGGCCTGCGGCGCGCGACCGACCACGAGGGGGCGGGACCGGGGCACCTCGACGACGGGGCCGGCGTCGGTGCCGCCGGCGAGGGTGACGCTCCAGCCGGCGAGGCGGCGGGGGCGGGGCGTGGGCGTGCGGGCGATGCGCGAGCCCTCGAGCAGGAGGACCTCGGCGAGCGGCGTCGAGACCGGCGCGGCCTGCTCGTCGACGAAGAGGTCGTCCTCGGGACCGGGCACGGGGGCGCCCGAGGCGGCCACGAGGTCGCGGAGCGTCGCCGTGCCCTGCCAGCGGTCCACGTCGACGCTGCGTCGTTCGTCGTCGAGCTCGATCTGCACGCGCACGGCGTCGTCCTCTCCTCCGGTCGCGTCACGGGGGCGTCGCGAGCGGCACTGCTGGTGGTGCGGGGGTGGGGCTGGTGCTGCTGGTGGGTCGGCCGGGTCAGTCGTCCTGGGCGTCGGCGAACCAGGTGAGGCGGCCGGCTCCCTCGGCACCCGCGGGGCGGAGGCCCAGCGACTGCGGCGAGGCGTGCAGCACGACCGCCCCGGTGGTGGCCGCGTGGTCGCTCCCGAAGTCGAGCGCCGGACCGGCGATGCCCTGGGCGGCGCCGGGGGTGAGCCCCTCGAGGGCCGTCGCGACCTCGGCCGGCGCGGTGCTGCCGGCCTCGGCCACGGCGCGCACGAGGGCGACGACCGCGTCGTGGCCGCGGGAGTCGGCCTCCTGCGCGACGGCCGAGAAGGGCTGGTCGTCGGTGAGGTTCTGCACGTCGCCGTCGGTCGCGGCGACCCGCACGCCCGCGAGGAACGCCGACATCGACCGGCCCGCCGCGTCGGAGCGCAGGGCGACGGCGTCGTCGGTCTCGGTGCCCACGGTGACGAAGCCGCCGGACGCACTGCCGCCGGCCTCCGCGAGCGCCGCCGAGAAGGCGGGGCTGGTCGCGCCGGGCGTGAGCACGACGGGCACGGGCAGGTCGGCGGCCTGGAGCACCTCCACGAGGGCGGCCTGCCGGGCCGGCGGGCCGCTGACCAGGACGGCGTCGATGGGTGCCTCGACGGGCACGGGGGCCTCCTCGCCCTCCTCGGCAGGAGGTGCGAGGCCCGCCCGGCGCACCAGCTCGGTCTCGAGCGCGGCCGGGTCGGCCTGGGCCTCGACGGTGAGGACGTCGCCGACGGGCACGCCGTCCGGCACGCCGCCGCCGGCGTCGAGGACGAGCGGGCGCGTGGTGCCGTCGAGGGCCGCGCTCATCGCGGCCGCGGCGCCGTCGGCGTCGGGCGCGAGCGACCAGGCGGAGCCCGCGGCGGCGTCGGCGTCGGCGGGCAGGTCGGCGTATGGCAGCAGGACGGGGACCCCGGAGGCGGCGGCCGCGTCGAGCGCGCCCGCGACGTGCCCGCCCGAGGAGGCGACGACGATGCCGGCGACGCCCTGGTCGACGAGGGCCTCGACCGCGGCGCGAGCGCCGTCCTCGGTGCCGCCGTCGTCCTCGGTGACGAGGGACACGTCGGCGCCGCCGAGGGCGAAGCGCTCCTGGGCGACGCGGGCGCCCTGGGCGGCTCCCGCCCACTCGGACCCCTCGCCCTCGCCGAGGGTGACGACGACGCCGAGGGCGGTGCCGTCCGGCACGCGGGCCGAGAGGGCGACGGGGACGGTCGCGGCGACCGGGTCGGCCTCCGCCGAGCCGGTGCCCCGCACGACGACGACCGCGACCGCGGCCACCACGGCAGCGGCGACGAGGCCCGCGCCGACGACCAGGGCGACCCTCCTGCGGGCGGGGGGCGTGGCTCCTGCGCCGTCGGTGCCGTCGGGGCCGTCGCCGGCCGGCTGGTCGTCGGGGGCCGTCGTCGGCTCGTCGACGCCGTCGGCCCTCGCGTCGTGGCGGCTCATCGGGTGCCCCCGATCCGGAACGAGTAGAGCGTGGTCGACGTCGCGCCCGAGGGCACGTCGAGGTGGAACGCCGGCAGCGAGGCGGCCGCCTCGAGCGCCGCGGTGACCTGGGCGCGCTGCAGCATGATGCCGGCGACGTCCTCGGCGCGGACGTTCGCGTAGCCCGAGGCCTCCTGCGAGGCGAGCGCCAGCTGGTAGTCGGCGGTGTCGGCCTTGGCCGCGCTCGTCGTCATCGAGCCGAGCAGGCCGGAGCCGTTCACCTTCGGGTCGCCGAGGTCGAGCAGCACCTTCGCCAGGTCGGCCGAGAGCAGCGTGCGGGCGCCCTCGACGTCGCGCGTCGACGAGGCGGTGGTCGCGGCGATGCGCTCGAGGGTGGTGGCCGCCTGGCCGTCGACCGCCGCCGTGAGGGCGTCGGTCTGCTCGCCGAGGTCGCCGCGCTGCGACTCGATCGTGCGACGCGCGTCGGCGGTCACCGATCCGGAGGTCGTGGTCAGGCCCGCCACGGACCGCGCGAACGCGTCCGACACGGCCTCGCGGCT
>Ga0265798_10004054_pt1 | contig 20482 bp, 16 predicted proteins | sample P3T30metagenome_FD_192430 | JGI IMG/M metagenome (GOLD analysis project Ga0265798, IMG submission 192430) | Plant litter microbial communities from East Loma Ridge, Irvine, California - P3 T30 | ecosystem: Environmental > Terrestrial > Plant litter > Unclassified | place: USA: California... | reverse complement strand
AGGTTATGCGGTCGTGCCGCAGTCGGGCGGCTGTTCGGAGGCGGCCGTGTATCGGGTCGAGCCCGCGGCCGGCGGGGCGCCGCTGTTTTTCATCAAGACGGAGCCTGCGGATCCGCTGGCCGAACTGCCCGACGAAGCCGCGCGGCTGCGCTGGCTGGCGGCGGCCGGCATCCCGTGCGCGCAGGTGGCGGACATGGCCACCGAGGCGGGACACCACTGGCTGCTGCTGGGCGCCGTGCCGGGCGCGAACCTGACGGCCGTCCCGCCGGAGCAGGCGGTGGCCGTCATGGCCGATGCGCTGCGCCGGCTGCACGCGCTCGACCCGCGCGACTGCCCGTTCGACCATCGCGCCGATCGACGCATCGAGCGGGCCCTTGCCCGGCTGGCGGCGGGCCTCGTCGACGAAGACGATTTCGACGACGACAATGCCGGTCGCAGCGCCGACGAACTGGCCGCGCTGCTGGACGCGCGCAAGCCGCGGGTCGAGGACCTCGTCGTTACCCATGGCGATGCCTGCCTGCCCAACTTCCTCGCATCGGACGGCGCCTTCACCGGCATCATCGATTGCGGTCGCCTGGGTGTGGCCGACCGCCACCAGGACCTGGCGCTGGCGGTGCGCGATATCGGCGAGGAGCTGGGCGAGCAGTGGATCGCGCCGTTCCTGCAGCGCTATTTCGCACCGGGCCCCGTCACGTTCGACGCCGACCGCGCCGCGTTCTACCGCCTGCTGGACGAGTTTTTCTGATAGTTGGAAGCACTGGGGACAGGCACCTGTCAGGGCGAACGCCCTGACAGGTGCCTGTCCCCGACCTTTGGCATAACCCGGTCGCAGGCGGTGGCAATCCGCCGCGTCACCGACCGGCGCCGGTCCCCTCGCCACGCGAACAAAATGTCCGAATGTCGGACCTGACCCAGCCGTTCTACAACGACGTCACCGGCATGCACAGCTCCGCCTCGAACACGCCGGTCGCCGGATCGAACATCGCATCGGGCGGATAGTGTTCGACGAACGGCCGTGCATCGAGCTGCAGGCCGCTGGACGGCAGCCAGTCGCGCGTCAGCGCCAGCCAGGCGCCGGCCACGTCCTGCACCGGGCCGCGGAAGCGGTGCACGGCGTAGCGCCCACCCGGCAGCACCGTGCGCAGCGGGTTGCCGGACAGGACGCGATCCGGCGCCACTTCCACCGCGGCGTCGTAACGGCACTGCTGTGGCGCGGTCGTCTCCGGGTCGTCCAGGCAGATGCCGTAGCGTGGTAGCCCCAGCAGCCGGTTCTGCCATCCAGGGATAGACGGTCTCCGACCAGAAGCGGCCAAGTTCGGGTCCGTACGGTCCCGTCTTGCGCAGGTAGGCGACGTGGGTGGGCTGGCGTTCGACGATGGTCACTTCAAGCATGGCGGGCTCCGTGGTGGGGTGGTTGGAGTGCCCATGGTGCCCGCCGTCCCGCGTTGCCGCCTGACCGGTTTTGCGATCCATCTGACCAGTCTTGCTGTCCTGCCGCCACGTTGACGGCGCCTGACCGAAGCGCAGCTTGAATGCGCGCGTAAATGCTTCGGCCGAGCCGAAGCCCGCCGCGAGCGCGGCCTGCAGCACCGTCACGCCGGGCTGGGAGGCGAGCCGCGAGGCCGCTGTTTCGACGCGGCGCCGGCGCGTGTAGTCGGCCACGGTCTCGCCCATCCAGGCCGTGAACACGCGGTGGAAGTGGAACGGCGAGAAGTGCGCCACGTCGGCCAGTTCCGCCAGCGCGATCTGGCGGTCGAGGTTGCGGTCGATGTGCTCCAGCACGCGGTGCATGCGGCGCTCGTATTCGTGGCGATGGTCCATGACAGTCCCCGACGTTTTGTCCCCAGCCATTATGCCGCGCGAGCGCACAAAAAAAAGCGCGGACGACACTTGCGTGCCATCCGCGGGAAGGGGAGGTACTGCTACTCTCAGATGCTACTTCTACTGCGGTACTGCGGGTACTGCTGGTGCTACTACAGCAGCCCCGGTTGCCCGGGGCTGCCGGGGGTTCGGCTACGTCTTACTTGCTCGCGACGGTCAGTTCGCTTTTGACTTCCTTTACGCCTTCGACGGAGGAGGCGGCCTGGATGGCTTTCGTGCCTTCGTCGGTGCTGGCGACGGTGCCGCTCAGGACGACGACGCCTTGCTGGCTCGTCACGCCGATCTGTTTCTGGTCAGCCAGCGCAGCCTTGACTTTGGCGGTCAGCGCGGTGTCGCCCGAAGCGGCTGCCGCACCTGCCATGGCTGCGTCCTGTTGTGGCTCGGCGGCGAAAGCTACGGAAGCTACGCTCATCGATGCGGCCATCAGCAGGGAAGCGATCAGTTTCGAATTCGTCATGGTTAATCTCCAGTTTCAATTTAAAGGAACGCCTTGAGACGTTGACAAGGTATGAGCAATTGCCGTGCCAGCTCTACAAATCCCTTTAAAATCAAAGGCCTGGAAATTCTGGCAAGATTAACTTGCGAACAAGCAATGAAAAAGGGCCGGATCTGTCGTGATATGGCGACAGGTTCCGGCCCTGGATTTCTAAGATGTTGATTTTTAGAGATTTATTCTTGTCGCTCGTCGGCGACAGCGTTGCCGTCCACACGGAACTGGCTGGCGTTCAGATCGTACTTCTGCAGCAGCCGGTAGAACTCGGTGCGGTTCCGTTCGGCCAGCCGGGCCGCGTCGGAAACGTTGCCATCCGTGAGTTTCAGCAGTTGTACGAGGTAATTGCGCTCGAAGCGCTGCTTCGCTTCCGTGTAGCTGAGCACCTCCAGCGTGGGGACGCGCAGGGCGCGTTGTACCAGCGACAGTGGCACGAGAGGCGCCGTCGCCAGCGCGCAAACATGCTCGACAACGTTGTACAGCTGGCGCACGTTGCCCGGCCAGGAGGAACGGGTCAGCGCCTCCAGCGCGTCCGGCGCGAAGCCGTTGACGACCTTGCCGTATTTGGCCGCCAGCATCTGCAGGAACTGCGTGGCCAGCAGGCCGATGTCCTCGCGGCGCTGGGCCAGCGGCGGCAGTGTCAGCGTGATGACGTTGAGGCGGTAATACAGGTCTTCGCGGAACTGGCCTTCCAGCATGGCGGCATCGAGGTCGCGGTGCGTGGCCGACAGGATGCGCACGTCCACGGGCCGGCCCGCGTCCGAGCCCAGCTGGCGCACGACGCGCTCCTGCAGCACGCGCAGCAGCTTCACCTGCAGCAGCAGGGGCATGTCGCCGATCTCGTCGAGGAACAGCGTGCCGCCGTCGGCCGCCTGCACCAGGCCCTCGCGGCTCGTGACGGCGCCCGTGAACGCGCCTTTCACGTGGCCGAACAGCTCGGACTCCAGCAACTGCTCGGGAATCGCGCCGCAATTGACGGCGATGAAAGGCGCCTTGGCGCGGCGGCTGGCACGGTGGATGGCGCGGGCCAGCAGCTCCTTGCCGGTGCCGCTCTCGCCGCGGATCAGCACACTGGCATCCGACGCCGCCACCAGCCGGGCCTCCGCCAGCAGCTCCGCCATCGACTGGCTGCGGCTGATGATCTCCGCGCGCCAGGCATCGTCGCCCGTCGTGCGCGCGGCCGACGGCGCCGTCAGCGACAGCGCCTGTTCGATCCGTTCCAGCAGCACCTTGGCGTCGAACGGCTTGGTCAGATATGCGTAGGCCCCCAGCGACGTCGCTTCGACGGCGTCGGGGATGGTGCCGTGCGCCGTCAGCAGGATGACGGGCAGCGCCGGCCACTGGCTGCGGATCTGCTGGAACAGCGCCATCCCATCACGCTCGGGCAGGCGGATATCGCTGATGACCAGCGCGGGCAGCTGGATCGAGATGCGCGCCAGCGCCGCCTCGGCGCTGCCGACGGCCGTGACGCGGTAGCCGTTGGCCGTCAGCCGCATCGACAGGAGGCGCAGCAGGTCGGGGTCGTCGTCGACCAGCAGCAGGTGGGCACCGTTCGGCATTATCGGCCTCCCGCGGACGCGCCGCTGGTGGGTCGTACAGGCAGGCCCCGTTCGATGGCTTTCAACGCCTCCAGCGTCTCGTTCAGTTGCTCGGACTTGCGCTGCGTCTCACGCAGCTGCAGCGACAGGCGCTCGCTTGCGTCGGCCAGGCGCCGCGCCTCGGCGCAGTGGCTCGACAGCAGTTGCGCCAGCGGCTTCAGGCCTTCCGCTTCCGGCTCGGTGGAACCGATCACGCTGTCGAAGTTCGACTGGGCGCGTGCCAGGTCGCCGCCGCCGCGCGTCAGCATCAGGATCATGCCGGTCTGCAGCGCGATCTTCGGCGTGCGCTGCTGCAGAATGATGCTGGACAGTTCCTTCAGCAGCTCGCCCTGCGTCATGCGGTGCAGCGACTGGTGATAGGCCAGCAGCGGGGCCACCTCGTCGCGCGGGACGACGGGGGCGACGGCGACCGGCAGCGGCGCCACGCGCGGCGTCAGCGGGTAGTGCAGCGTGGCGACGGGCTTCTGGGCGCAGCCTTGCAGCAGCAGCGCCAGCGGCAGGCAGATCGTCAGGTACAACGGCACGCCGCGGTTGGCAGTTAATTTAGTCATAGGGCAGTTCGATACGGAAGTGGGCCCCCGTCGAGGAGGGCATGAGTTGCAGGGTGCCGCCATGTACGCTCACGTATTCGCGCACGATCGACAGCCCGATACCGTTGCCGCGGCGGGCGCCCGGCGGCTGGCGTTCGCCCTGGTAGAAGGGCTCGAAGACGCGATCGGCGTCCTGCGGGGCCACGCCGGGGCCCGCATCGATACAGTCGATCTGCAACTGTCTGCCGCGCGCCACTGGCGTTACGTGCAGCTCGAAGCGGATTGTGCCCCCGGCGGGGCTGAAACGGACGGCGTTCGACAGCAGGTTGCTGATGACGACACCGAGCTTGTCGACGTCGACGGCGATCGGCGGCGCCGCGCCGGCCGTGGTGACCGTCAGCGCGCGCGCCTGCCATTGCAGGCGCTGGCTGTCGATGACGCGGGCCAGCAGCTCGTGCATGTCCGTCGGCTCGCGGCGCAGCGTCTGGGCGTCGAAACTGGCTGCATTGTAGCGCAGCAGGTCCTCGATCTGGGTCTGCAGCGACACGGTATTCTGGCGCAGGATGCCGGCGATTTCGCGCTGGTTCGGCGCCAGTGGCCCGGCCACCTCGTCCTCCAGCAGTGCCACGCCTTCGACCAGCGCGGCCAGCGGCGTCTTCAGCTCGTGCGAGATGTGGCGCAGGAAGCGCGACTTGTCGGCCTCCAGATGGCCCAGGCGCTGGCGCAGCCAGTCCAGGTGCCGCCCCAGGCGACGCAGGTCGGCCGGGCCGTAGACGGCGATCGGCACATCGTAACGGTTGCCGCCCAGGCGCGCGATGGCGTTCTCGATCTGGCGCAGCGGCCGCGCCAGCCAGATGCCGAAGCCCAGCGCCAGCACGGCCGCCAGGCCGATCGACGCGGCGGCCTGGCCCTTCAGGATCGTGCGGCGCTCTTCCAGCTCCGTCAGGATGGCGCCGTTGCGCCGGTCGACTTCTTCCTTGACGCGTTCGGCCAGCTCGTCGTTGATGGCGGGCAGCTGCGCCAGCGCCGCATCGAGCCGCAACTGGCGCGCGTTGCGGCGCTCGCGGGGCATGTCGAGCGCCTCCCACGCCGCCCGGCCGTTGCGGCGCCAGTCGGCGAAGGCCGTCGGCTGCGCGCCGGGGAGGGCGGTGGCGATCGCGTCAAGCGCGGCCAGCGCATCGCGCCACGCCTCGGCGAACCGCTCGCGAAACACGGGATCGTTCAGCACAAGAAACTGGCGCGCGCTGCGCTCCATCGCCACGCTGCGCTCGGCCAGCTGCTGCGCGTTTGCCGTCAGCACCAGCGCATCCCGGCTCGTTTCGCGGCTTTGCGCAGCCAGCCGTTCGAGCGTCAGCAGCGCCTGAACGGAGGTGGCGCTGAGCAGCATGGCGATCAACAGGAAGGCGCCCAGCAGCAGCTGGCGGAAGGAAAGCTTGAGGGACATACGGGATGGCGACGGCGCCGCAAGTGTAATGAAAATGTTAACTCCGGAATGATAGGGGAAAAAGGCGCCGTCGAGTATGTAATTTCTTGTTTTTCCGGAAACACAGGCCCGTTTCTCCATAGCACTCTGGGTCGTGGAACATTCTCCCGCATTGTCACAATGTCGAAATATATATTTATGAAATTTCCGAGTGGAAACTATATGATGGCGGCCTACCGATCATTAACGAGGTTGAAGTGAATACGAAGTCGTTCCTGGCAGCGGGCTCGCTGCTGTTGCTGAGTGCCTGCGCCACCACCAGCACACCGCCGGTTGCCGTCGAGGCGCCTGTCTCGCGCGTGCAGCAGGCCGAGGCACAGAAAGCGGCCGCGCTGCCGCAGCAGAAAATCTTCAAGCGCAAGGTGGCCATCGGCCGCTTTACCAACGAAACCCGCTACGGCCGCACATTCCTGACGGACGCCAGCAGCGACCCGCTGGGCAAGCAGGCTTCCGACATGCTGGCGACCAAACTGGTCGGCTCGAACAGGTTCCTCGTCTTCGAGCGCCAGGACCTGAACAAGATCAAGGACGAGCAGCGCATCAACGGCGCACCGGCAGCGGGCCTGATCGGCGTCGACACGCTGATCCTCGGATCCGTCACGGAGTTCGGCCGCAGCACGACGGGCAAGGCGGGCTTCCTCAGCTCGACGAAGATCCAGACGGCACGGGCCAAGGTGGAAGTGCGCCTGGCCGACGCCCGCACGGGTCACGTGTTCTTCACGGCGACCGGCACGGGCGAAGCCAACACCGAGTCGGGCGAGATCGCCGGCTACGGCAGCAAGGCCGATTACGACGCCACGCTGAATGACCGCGCCATCGCAGCGGCCATCTCGGACGTGCAGACGGCCCTGATCAACAAGCTGGAAGAACGCCGCTGGCGCACGGACATCCTCAAAAGCGACGGCCGCACGGTGTACATATCGGGCGGCGCGCGCCAGGGCGTCAAGGTGGGGGACACGTTTGCCGTCATGCGCGAGGGCGAAAAGGTCAAGAGCGCGCAGACGGGCTTCGAGATCACGCTGCCGGGTACGACGGTCGCCTCCGTCAAGGTCGTCAGCCTGTTCGGCGAGGCCGAAAGCGACGAAGGCGCGGTGGCCGAAGTGGTTGCGGGCACGCTGCCGAAAAACAGCACGGGCTACTTCATCACGGAAGCAAAGAACTGATATGACGAACTCTCTGAAAAACATCACGCTGGCTGCCGCACTGGCGGCACTGGTCTCGGCCTGCGCGCTGCCGACCACGGAAGTGCGCACGGGCGCGACGCGTCCCGCGCTGGCGGTGCAGGGCGCCCCTGCCGGCGCTTCGCTGTACCTCGACGGCATCCTGATCGGCGCAGCCGCCCAATACAACGGCGTGGCGCAGAAGCTGCTGATCGAAGAAGGCGTACATCGCGTCGAAGTGAAGCAGGGCCAGACCGTGCTGCTGACGCAGCAGATCTTCGCCAGTTCCGGCGAAACCAGTACCGTCACCGTCCAGTCGGAGCAGAAACAATGAAACGTCTCGCCATCGCGGCCGCGGCACTGATGCTGACGGCCTGCGCCACCGCCCCCCAGTCGAAGTACGATTGGGGCACATATGAGCAGTCGCTGTACCAGTATTACAAGACGCCGGCGGAAATGAACGCGCTTGTGGCATCGCTCGACGCCAGCATCGCCAACGCCGAGAAGGGCAGCCGTGTCGTGCCGCCAGGCCTGTACGCGGAGTATGGCTACCTGCTGCTGCAGCAGGGGAAAACGCAGGACGCCATCGCGTTCTTTGGCAAGGAAAAAGCCAAATGGCCGGAGTCGGCCACGCTGATGAACCGGATGATCAAGATCGCCGAAGTGAAGAGCAACGGCAGCGAGGCAAAACAATGAAATCGATCCTGCAACGCGTGCTGGCCCTGGCGGCCGTCGCCATCGTCGTCACCGGCTGCGCCACGCCGACGCCGCCACCGCACAACGACTACACGGCGTTCCGCCAGGCCGACCCGCGCTCGGTGCTGGTGGTGCCGGTCGTCAGCCGCAGCGTCGACGTCGACGCGCCCGACTACTTCCTGTCGACGATCTCGCAGCCCATCGCGGAACGCGGCTACTACGTCTTCCCCGTCAACCTGATCAAGCGCGTGATGGAAGACGACGGCCTGGGCGACGCCAACCTGGTGCACGGCAGCGCGACGCCGAAACTGGCGGAGCTGTTCGGCGCGGACGCCGTGCTGTACGTCGTCATCGAACGGTGGGACTCGAAATACGCCGTGATCTCGACGACGACGACGGTGGAGCTGAGCTATTCCCTGCGCAACGGCAAGACGGGCGACGAGCTGTGGAAGCACAGCGAGACGATGGCATACGACCCGGCGGGCGGCCAGAATGGCCTGCTGGCCAAGGCGATCGTCGCCGCGTTCGAGAAGGCCAAGCCGAACTACATCCCGCTGGCGAAAAGCGTCAACGGCGTGTCGGTGGCGCGCGTCGGCCGCGGCCTGCCGGCCGGCCCGTACGATACGAAGTACAAGACGGACCAGCAGCAGTATTGATGCCGCGGCCGCCTGCTCCGCTGGGGACGGGCACCTCAACGAGGTGCCCGTCCCCGACGTGATGGCATGCGCTCGCCGCTGAAGTCCGAGCAACGCCGGCAACGTCGGGGCCAGGCATCTTTCACGGGCCCTTCGGCCCGAGAAAAGTGCCTGGCCCCCTCTTCATCAATCGTCCAGGTTCCACACATACTGCATCCGCGTCCACGACTGCTGCGGCGCGCCGTCCACGGTGCCGGGCTGGAAGCGGCACAGCGACAATCCCGCCTGCGCCGCGCGATCCAGTTCGCGCGAGCCGCTTGACCCTTCGATTTTCGACTCCACCACCTTGCCGTCCGTGCCGATCAGCAGCGCCAGCGTGACGGTACCTGTTTCGCCGTTGCGCAGCGCATTGCGCGGATAGTCGGGGCGCTTGCAGGCGCGCGCATCGACGATTGCCGCGGTGCGCACGGGGGCAGGGCGCGCGGCCGGTTCCGTCGCGGTGGCCGTTACCGTATTGCCGCCGGCCTGCGGCGGCGTGGTCTCGCCCACGGTACGCGTGCTCAGCACCGGTGTATCGGCCGGCGCGAGGTCCTGCACTTCCACTTTTGGTACGGCGATCGCCGGCGGCGGCTGCAACTGCGGTTCGGCCAGCATTTTCGGCGGGTCGGGCTCCGGCAGCGGGACCGGCGGCTCCGTCAGCACATCGATGACATTCGGCAGGCTGCGCGTCAGCGTGACGGTGCTGTTCTGCAGCGCGAACGCCACGGCTGCTACGTGCAGCAGCACGACGACAGCGATACCGGTGGGGTTTTTCTTCTGTTGCTGGCCATTGGCGAGGAAGTCCATCGTCGTTCTCCTGGTGGTTGCTGGCAGCCTGAATTGCTAGTCAGTGGAAGTATACTATTCCATCTAATAGCAAAAATGGAAGGGATTTCTTTGCGGTTCCCTGCCGTGCTATGCTTCCGGGCAGTAGAAAACAAACTTGCGCGAGGATGGAAATGACCAAGGCAAAGGCGGCGCGTATCCGCGTCATGCTGGCGGACGATCACCCGATCGTCATGGGGGGATTCGCGATGTCGCTGGCGGCGCCCGATATCGACGTGGTGGCGCAGGCGCGCTCGCCGGAGGAGGCCATCGAGACGTTCAACGCGCAGCGGCCGGACGTGCTGATCCTGGATATCCGCTTCGGCGACCGGCTGACGGGCCTCGACGTGGCGAGGGAACTGCTGGCCGCGACGCCCGACGCGCGCATCGTTTTCCTGACGCAGTTCGACCAGGACAGCCTGATCAAGGAGTGCTACCGCATCGGCGGGCGCGCCTTCATCACCAAGGACTGCGACCCGGAAGAGCTGGCGGCCGCCGTGCGCCGGGCCCATGGCGGCGAGCTGTATTTCATGCCGGCGATCGCCGAGCGGCTGGCCAGCCTGTCCGTCAAAGGGGACGTGTCGCCGCAGGCGCTGCTGGACGAGCGCGCGCTGGAGATCTTCACGCTGATGGCCGAAGGGCTGACGAACGCGGAAATCGCCGAGCGCCTGGACGTGTCCAGCAAGACGATCAGCAACGCCAGCCAGGCCGTCAAGGAAAAGCTGGGCGTGCACCGGCCGGCGGACATCACGCGCCTCGCCGTGCGCCACGGCCTGATCCAGCCCTGACATGATGTCCCGCCCCTGGCAGGCGTGGAGCACGCGCACGCGGCTCCTCGTCATCACGCTTGCGCCGGTGGTCGTCCTGTGCCTGACGCTCGTCTGGAACAGCTACCAGTCGCGCCAGCAGGAGGTGCGCGCGGCGCTGGCCGAACGGGGCCAGTTGCTGGCGCGGGTGCTGGCCGACAGCAGCGAGGCGGCGATCGGCTCCGGCCGTTACGACGGCCTGCAGCGCACGGTGCGCGACGTGCTGCAGTCCGATACGTCGATCTGGCAGGTGGCGCTGTTCGATGCGAAGCGGCGCCCGCTGCTGCGGCTGCAGGGCCACGCCAGCGGCGGCCCGGAGACGCGTTATTACGAGGCGCCCGTCGTCAAGCGCGTACTCTGGATCGGCGCGGCGGGGACGGCGGCGCACGGCATGACGACGGAAACGGTGGGTTACCTGCAGGTGCGGATGGCGCCGGGCGCGCTGTTGCGGGAGCAGGCGCGACGCTTCCATCTGGAGCTGCTCGTGGCCTGCGCAGGCCTGCTGCTGTGCGGCGCGCTGGCGTTCCGGCTGTCGCAGGGATTCGACACGTCGCTGCAGGCTTCAATGGCGGCGCTGCGCGAGGCGGATGCGGAAAAGCGCCGTCTGCTGCGGCGCGTGAACACGGCGGTTGAGGAGGAGCGCCGCAGCATCGCGCTGGAGATCCATGACGAACTGAATGCCGTGCTGATTGCCGCGCGCCTGGAAGCGCAGCGCATCGCCGTGCTGGCGCGCGAGGTGCAGCCCGCGGACGCTGCCGAAGACATAGGCAGTCGTGCCCAAACGATCGCCCGGCTCACACTGGGCCTGTATAACAGCGGCCGCGCGCTGGTGCGGCGCCTGCGTCCGGAAGTGCTGGACATGCTGGGATTGCAGGGCGCCGTGGAGGAAATGGTGCGCCAGGTCGATGCCAGCCACGCCGGCTGTCGCTTCGAGATTGCAACGGACGGCGAATTCGCCGACCTGGCGCCGGAGGTGGCCATCACCGCCTACCGGGTAATCCAGGAGGCGCTGTCGAACGTCGTCAAGCACGCGCAGGCCGGGCATGCGTCGGTCAGCCTGGCCCGCCGCGGCGAGCGCCTGCACATCGACGTGAGCGACGATGGCCGCGGCTTCGATGCCGCAACCCGCCAGGCCGGCATCGGCATCGCCGGCATGCGCGAGCGGGTGCAGGCGCTGGCCGGCAGCTTCACGATTGCAAGCCGCGCGGGCGGCACGCGCATCGCCATCGAGCTGCCGCTGCAGCCGTCGTAGCAGGGCAGGTCGCAGCACGGCGCAGTGGCGGTATCGCAAACCGATACCCTGCGCGGGAACATTGTTCGTGCGCCGGTTGTCCTGTATGTTGTCGATTCTTTCAACTCCGACCGACCCCCATGAGCCAGTCGAGCCAGTTTTCGCTGCTGACGCAGCGCCGTTTCGCGCCGTTTTTCTGGACCCAGTTCCTCGGTGCCTTCAACGACAACCTGTTCAAGACGGCGCTGATCGTCGTCCTGACCTTCGATGCCGCCAGCTGGACGACGCTGTCGCCTTCGCTGGTGACGAACCTGATCCCCGGCCTGTTCATCCTGCCGTACGTGCTGTTCTCGGCCACCGCCGGCCAGGTCGCCGAGAAGTTCGAGAAGGCGCGGCTGGTGCGCTTCATCAAATGGCTGGAGATCGCCATCATGGCCGTCGCCGCGCTGGGCTGGATGACGCACACACTGTGGCTGCTGGTCCTCGCCATCTTCGCGATGGGCACGCACTCCACCTTGTTCGGCCCCGTCAAATACGCCTACCTGCCGCAACAGCTGCGGCCCGAGGAGCTCACGGGCGGCAACGGCGTCGTCGAGATGGGTACCTTTGTCGGCATCCTGCTGGGCCAGGTGTTCGGCGACGTCATCGTCATGCACCAGACCTTGGGCATCGGCTTCGTCGCGGCGGGCACCGTCGGTTTCGCGGTGCTGGGCCTGATCGCCAGCTACAGCATTCCCGTCACGCCGGCACCGGCGCCGGACCTGAAGATCGCCTGGAACCCGTTCACGGAAACGGTGCGCAACCTGAAGCACTCGGCAGGCAACCGCTCCGTATTCCTGTCCATGCTGGGCAATTCGTGGTTCTGGTTCTATGGCGCGATGGTGCTGGCGCAGTTCCCCGTCTACGCGATGACGTACCTGCATGGCGACCATAGTGTGTTCGTGCTGCTGCTGACGGTGTTCTCGCTGGGGATCGGCGTCGGCTCGCTGCTGTGCGAGCGGCTGTCCGGCCACAAGGTGGAGATCGGCCTGGTGCCGTTCGGCTCCATCGGCCTGTCGCTGTTCGGCATCGACCTGTATTTCGCCAGCCAGGGCTACACCAATACCAGCGCGGTCGATGCCTTCGGCCTGCTGGCGCAGCAGGGCGCATGGCGCATCCTGCTGGACGTGGTCATGATCGGCATCTTCGGCGGCTTCTTCATCGTGCCGCTGTTCGCGCTGATCCAGCTGCGCTGCGACCCGCGCCACCTGTCGCGCACCATCGCCGGGATGAACATCCTGAACGCGCTGTTCATGGTGGCCGCCGCCGGCGTGGCGATCCTGCTGCTGGGCCAGGGCCTGACGATCCCCGAGCTGTTCCTGGCGACGGCCGTCATGAACGCACTGGTGGCAGCGTATATCTTCTCGCTGGTGCCGGAGTTCCTGATGCGCTTCCTGGCCTGGCTGCTGATCCATACGGTGCACAAGGTCAAGGTCATCGAGAAGGGCCGCATTCCGGAGGAGGGCGCCGCGGTCCTCGTCTGCAACCACGTCAGCTATGTCGATGCCATCGTCATCGGCGCGGCCAGCCCGCGCCCCATCCGCTTCGTCATGGACCACCGCATCTTCAAGATGCCGCTGCTGGGGTGGATATTCCGCACGGCGAAGGCGATTCCCATCGCGCCGGCGAAGGAAGACCCGTGGCTGCTGGAGAAGGCCTACGTCGACATCGCGCAGGCACTGCATGAAGGTGCGCTGGTCTGCATCTTCCCCGAAGGCCGGCTGACGACGACGGGCGAGATGAACGAATTCAAGGGCGGCATCATGAAGATCGTCGAGCGCTCGCACGTGCCCGTGATTCCGATGGCGCTGCGCGGACTGTGGGGCCACCTGCTGAGCCGCAGCAGCGACAACGTGCTCGAACGCGCATTCCGCAAGGGTTTGCGCTCGCGGCTGGCGCTGGCCATCGGCGTGCCGGTCGCGCCGACGCAAGTGACGCCCGAACTGTTGCAGCAGGAGGTGGCGGCGCTCCGGGGCAACTGGAAGTAGCGTCTTGTACAACTGGTTACAATATGATCTCTCAGGAAATGTTTTCCTTTCTAAAATAGGGACTTTGCCCTTACCGAAAGGCTGAGCCTCGATGACCCAACTCTGGAAAACTGGTATTTCCGCCGCCGTCCTTGCCCTGCTGGCCGCCTGCGGCGGCGATGACGACGATCCCGTCGACACGCCGACCGGCGCGACCCCCACCGCCGGGGCGCGCCAGTTCACGACGGACTTCAAGCGAGGCATGGATGGCTGGGTCGCGGGCACCAGCGACTACACGCTCGAGACGGCGCCGACGGAAGTGGTGGCCGAGCAGCGTTCCACCGCCGCGCTTGGCCTCGGCCTGGCGGCGGACAGCAAGGCACTGTTCCTCAGTGCCCACAACAACAGCGACGACGCGTTCATGTACGTGCGCAAGCAGCTGACGGGCTTTGTCGCCAACACCAGCTATACGGTCGCGTACTCCGTCAACCTGCTCAGCAACGCGCCGAGCGGCTGCATGGGCGTGGGCGGCGCGCCCGGCGAATCGGTCTGGGTCGTGGCCGGCGCCGCGCCGCTTGAACCGAAAGCCATCACGGAAAACGGCGCGACGAAGTTCAGCGTCGACAAGGGCAACCAGGCCGGCGCGGGCACCACGTCGGTCATCCTGGGCACGCTGGCCAACGGTCAGCCGTGCATCCAGAATCCGCCGTACGCCGCCAAGCTGTACAACTACGTGACGGGACCGACCGTCAAGGCCGATGGCGAAGGCAAGCTGTGGATTTATATCGGTATCGATTCTGGGTTCGAGGCGACGACCGGTGTTTATCTGCAGAGCGTGACGACTGTGTTTGCGCCGGTGACGGCGAGCTGAGCTGGCTTCAGGTATGCACTTTGAGCGTTACAGTGACCTGTCGCGGCGCCCTTGGTGCCGCTGACCGGGCTCGGCAGCACGTCGGGGACAGGCACCTCGTCGGGCGTTCGCCCGAGGAGGTGCCAGTCCCCGGCGAGCTCGAATGGCAGCGACGGAGCCGCCAGACCCCGGCGAGCTCGGCTGGCGGCACTGGCGCAGCCGGTCAACCTCAGTCGCGGACGTTAGTGCAGCCGGGGACTGGCTCCTGTCGGGAGGCCTCCCGGCCTCCTGACAGGTGCCTGTCCCCGACGTGAAGCTTCCGACAGCCACTCGGCGGAAAGCGTGGCGCTCGATGTCAGCCTGCAAGCAATATTTCCACGCGTTCCAGACAGACGGCCACCCGCCGCCCACGCATTATTGCCAACCTCACCACCAACCGCGCCATCAGCGTTGTCGCTCGGCAACACTCCTGACATTTCCCCCACATCCGGCAGGCGCCCGCCAGCGATCCCAACGCATAATCACTCGAGGAAACTCAGCAGTGGCGCGCCACTGCCGCGCGGTCCCCGTCCCCATCCCCGACCCGACATTTTCCTCGCCGACAGCTAAATAACTTACGAGTCAGTAAGTGCAGCTGTTTCTGTTTTGTATTAGAATGATCGTTCATTCTATTCGCATCACCCTCTTCAGATCAGAAAGTGACCGTATGAAACACACGCTCTCGAGCCCGCCGCTGCGGTCGGCTGGCATCCTTTTCCTCGCATGCGCGGCGGCGCTGACCGCCGGCTGCGACTCCGACAAGAAAGCCGCAGGTCCGGGCGCAGGCGGCAAGATGCCGCCGCCCCAGGTCGGCGTCTATACGGTCGCGCCGCAGGCGCTGCCGGTGATCACGGAACTGCCGGGCCGCACGTCGCCTTACCTGGTCGCCGAAGTGCGGCCGCAGGTGGGCGGCATCGTGCAGAAGCGCCTGTTCACGGAAGGTGCCGACGTCAAGGCCGGCACGCCGCTGTACCAGATCGACCCTGCCACGTACCAGGCCAGCTATAACCAGGCCAAGGCCACGCTGGCGCGCGCGAAGGCGAACCTGCTGACGTCCGGCCCGAAAGTGGCCCGCTACAAGGAACTGGTCGAGATCGAAGGCGTGAGCCGCCAGGATTACGAAGACGCCATCGCCGCCAATGCGCAGGCCAAGGCGGACGTGGAATCGGCCCAGGCCGCGCTGGAAACGGCCCGCATCAATGTCGAATACACCAAGGTCAACGCGCCGATCTCCGGCCGCATCAGCCGTTCGAACGTGACGCCGGGCGCACTGGTGACGGCCGGCCAGGCCACGGCCATGACGACCGTGCAGCAGCTCGACCCGATCTATGTCGACGTGACGCAGTCCAGCGAAGAGATGCTGCGCCTGAAGCGCCAGCTGGAATCCGGCGGCTTCAAGCAGGCGGGCGGCCAGGCCAAGGTCACGCTGAAGCTGGCCGACGGCACCACGTACGCCCAGCCGGGCAAGCTGCAGTTCGCCGACGCCAGCGTCGATCCTGGTACCGGCAACGTCACGCTGCGTGCGCTGTTCCCGAATCCGAAGCATGACCTGCTGCCGGGGATGTTCGTGCGCGCGGTCGTGGAAAACGGCATCGACGAGCAGGCCATCGCCGTGCCGCAGCAGGGCGTGACGCGCAATCCGAAAGGCGAAGCGACCGCGCTGGTACTGAATCAGCAGGGCATCGTCGAGCAGCGCGTGCTGCAGACGACGGGCACGCTGGGCGACAAGTGGCTGGTCAAGGCCGGCCTGTCGAATGGCGACCGCGTCATCGTCGAAGGCGTGCAGAAGGTCAAACCGGGTGCACCGGCGACCGTTGCACCCGCCGTCGCCAATACCGCTTCGGCCAAACCGGCTGCTCCGGCAGCCCACTAATCCGCCAGGCAGGAGAACTCAATAATGGCAAGATTTTTCATCGACCGCCCGATCTTCGCATGGGTGGTCGCGATCGTGATCATGCTCGCCGGTGTCCTGGCGATCAAGACACTGCCGATCGCACAGTACCCGAGCATCGCCCCGCCGTCGATTTCGATTTCCGGCTCGTACCCTGGTGCCTCGGCCAAGACGGTGGAAGACGCCGTCACGCAGGTCATCGAACAGAAGATGAAGGGCATCGACGGCCTGCGTTACATGTCGTCGTCGTCCGACTCGACCGGCGGCATCAGCATCACGCTGACGTTCCGGAACGGCACGAACCCCGACATCGCCCAGGTGCAGGTGCAGAACAAGCTGCAGCTGGCCACGCCGCTGCTGCCGACGGCCGTCACGCAGCAGGGCCTTGTCGTCTCGAAGGCCACCAAGAACTTCCTGATGGTGCTGGGCTTCGTTTCCGAAGACAACAGCATGAACAACGCCGACCTGGGCGACTACGTGGCCGCCAATGTCGTCGACCCGCTGTCGCGCGTGGCCGGTGTCGGCGACGTGACGCTGTTCGGTTCCCAGTACGCGATGCGCATCTGGCTCGACCCGACCAAGCTGCAAAGCTACCAGCTGACGCCAGCGGACGTGATGACGGCCGTGCAGGCGCAGAACGCGGAAGTCTCCGCCGGTGAACTGGGCGGCGCGCCCGCCATCCCGGGCCAGCAGCTGAACGCCACCGTGACGGCGCAAAGCCGCCTGCAGACGGCCGAGCAGTTCGGCGCGATCCTGCTCAAAACGATGGAAAGCGGCGCCACCGTGCACCTGCGCGACGTCGCCAAGATGGAGCTGGGCCGCGAGAACTACAACACGGTCGCCCGCTTCAACGGCAAGCCTGCCGCCGGTATCGCCATCAAGCTGGCCACGGGCGCCAACGCGCTCGACACCGCCGAAGCGGTCAAGCAGCGCGTCGAAGAAATGGGCAAGCTGTTCCCGAAAGGGATGAAGGCCGTGGTCGCATTCGACACGACGCCGTTCGTCGAGCTGTCCATCGAAGAAGTCGTCAAGACGCTGGGCGAAGCCATCGTGCTCGTGTTCCTCGTCATGTACCTGTTCCTGCAGAACTTCCGCGCCACGCTGATCCCGACGATGGCCGTGCCGGTCGTCCTGCTGGGTACTTTCGCGATCCTGTCCGCCTTCGGCTACTCGATCAATACGCTGACGATGTTCGCCATGGTCCTGGCCATCGGTCTCCTGGTCGACGATGCGATCGTCGTGGTGGAAAACGTCGAGCGCGTCATGACGGAAGAGGGCCTGTCGCCGGTCGAGGCAACCAAGAAGTCGATGGGCCAGATCTCCGGTGCCCTGGTGGGTATCGCGCTGGTGCTGTCCGCCGTGTTCGTGCCGATGGCGTTCTTCGGCGGCTCCACGGGCGTCATCTATCGTCAGTTCTCGATCACGATCGTTTCGGCGATGGCGCTGTCCGTGCTGGTCGCAATGGTCTTCACGCCGGCGCTGTGCGCCACGTTCCTGAAGCCCGTCGAGAAAGGTCACCATATGACCAATCGCGGCTTCTTCGGCTGGTTCAACCGCAAGTTCGAAGCGGGCACCAACAAGTACCAGGGCTGGGTGGGCAGCATGATCCGCCGCACCGGCCGTTCGATGGTGGTCTACGCCGTGATCCTGGCCGCGCTGGCATTCGTGTTCATGCGCCTGCCGACGTCCTTCCTGCCGGAAGAAGACCAGGGCGTGCTGTTCTCGCAGATCCAGCTGCCGACCGGCGCCACGCAGGAACGCACGCTGAAGACCATCGAGAAGGTCGAGCAGCACTTCCTGCAGAACGAGAAGGCCAACGTGGCTTCGGTGTTTGCCGTCGCCGGCTTCTCGTTCGGCGGCAATGGCCAGAACACCGGTATCGCCTTCGTCAAGCTGAAGGACTGGTCCGAGCGCGGTGGCAAGGAAAACCGCGTCGGCGCCATCGTCGGCCGTGCCATGGGTTCGTTCATGCAGCTGCGCGATGCGATGGTGTTTGCCTTCGCCCCGCCGGCCGTGCTGGAACTGGGTAACGCGTCCGGCTTCGACCTGCAGCTGCAGGACCAGGGCGGCGTGGGTCACGAGGCGCTGATGGCGGCCCGTAACCAGCTGCTCGGCATGGCGTCGCAGAACAAGGCGCTGGTGGGCGTGCGCCCGAACGGCCAGGAAGATACGCCGCAGTACAAGATCACCGTGGACCAGCAGAAGGCAACCGCGCTGGGCCTGACGGTGGCGGACGTCAACCGCGTGCTGTCGGTCGGCTGGGGTTCGGCGTATGTCAACGACTTCATCGACCGCGGTCGCGTGAAGAAGGTGTTCATGCAGGGCCAGGCCGATGCGCGCATGGTGCCGGAAGACCTGAACAAGTGGTTCGTGCGCAATGGCGCCGGCGACATGGTGCCGTTCGCTGCGTTCGCCCATGGCGAGTGGGTGTATGCGTCGCCGCGCCTGGAGCGCTACAACGGCCTGTCGTCCGTCAACGTGCAGGGCAGCCCGGCACCGGGCGTGTCGTCCGGCGTGGCGATGGCCGAAGTCGAGAAGATGATGGCGCAACTGCCACCGGGTATCGGCTACGAGTGGACCGGCCTGTCGGTGGAAGAGCGCGAGTCCGGCTCGCAGACGACCCAGCTGTACTCGATCTCCATCCTGATCGTGTTCCTGTGCCTGGCCGCGCTGTATGAAAGCTGGTCGGTGCCGGTCTCGGTGCTGCTGGTGATCCCGCTGGGTATCCTGGGTACGGTCATCGCCACGTGGGGCTTCCACCTGTCGAACGACGTCTACTTCCAGGTGGGCCTGCTGACGGTGGTCGGCCTGTCGGCGAAGAACGCGATCCTGATCGTGGAATTCGCCAAGGAACTGCAGGAAGCGGGGCGCGACCTGCGCGAGGCGACGCTGGAGGCGGTCAAGCTGCGCCTGCGTCCGATCCTGATGACGTCGATCGCCTTCGGCCTGGGCGTGCTGCCGCTGGCCGTGGCAAGCGGCGCCGGTTCCGGTTCGCAGAACGCCATCGGCGTGGGCGTGCTGGGCGGGATGCTGACGGCGACGTTCCTCGGCATCTTCTTCGTGCCCGTGTTCTTCGTGCTGGTGCGCAGCTGGTTCGCCAGCCGCACCGCGAAGAAGGACGGCGGCACGGATGCAATCGTTGTTAAGGAAGCACACTGATATGAACAAGAGCATAGTGACCGCGGCCATCGCCGCACTGCTGGCCGGCTGCAGCCTGGCGCCCGTCTACGAGCGCCCCGCGGCGCCGGTGACGCCAGCCTGGCCGCAAGGCGACGCCTACCAGCCGGCCGCGCGGCCGACGGAGGCGCGCGAGGCGGCCGACATCGGCTGGCGTGAATTCATCGGCAACGACCGCCTGCGCAAGCTGGTGGAACTGTCGATCGCGAACAACCGCGACCTGCGCGTGTCGATCCTGAACATCGAACGGGCCCGCGGCCTGTATCGCGTGACCAGCGCGGCGCAGCTGCCGCAGGTGAACGCGTCGGTCGGCCAGACGGCGCAGCGCGTGCCGGACAACATGAGCCCGAATGGCGAGGGCTACATCAACCGTCAGTACAGCGCCAACCTGGGCATCGCCGCGTATGAGCTGGACCTGTTCGGCCGTGTGCGCAACCTGTCCGAAGCGGGGCTGCAGCAGTACCTGGGCACGCAGGAAGCGCGCCGCGCGCAGCAGATCACGCTGGTGGCCGAAGTGGCCAACGCGTGGCTGACCCTGGCCGCGGACCAGGAGCGCCTGCGCCTGGCGCAGGACACGCTGAAGAGCCAGCAGATCAGCTATGAGCTGAGCCGCCGGCGCTTCGCGGCCGGTGCCACGTCGGGCCTGGACATGTACGAAGCGCAGCAAAGCGTGGAGTCGGCGCGCAACGACATGGCCGTCTACACGGCACAGGTGGCGGCCGACCAGAACGCGCTGGCGCTGCTGGCCGGTGCCCCGGTGCCGGCCGAGCTGCTGCCGGTGGGCGAGCTGACGTCGGCAACGCAGCTGGCGGACCTGCCGGCCGGCGTGCCGTCGACGGTGCTGCAACGCCGTCCGGACGTGCTGTCCGCGGAACGCACGCTGCAGGCCGCGAATGCCAATATCGGCGTGGCCCGCGCGGCGTTCTTCCCGAGCATCTCCCTGACGGCATCGGCCGGCGCCGCGAGCGGCGACCTGTCGAACCTGTTCAAGGCGGGCGCAGGTACATGGTCGTTCATCCCGCAATTGACCCTGCCGATCTTCTCGGGCGGCCGCAACCAGGCCAACCTGTACCTCGCGAAAACGAACCGCGACATCGCCGTGGCGCAGTATGAAAAAGCGATCCAGTCCGCGTTCCGCGAAGTCT
>Ga0265798_10004052_pt1 | contig 20483 bp, 19 predicted proteins | sample P3T30metagenome_FD_192430 | JGI IMG/M metagenome (GOLD analysis project Ga0265798, IMG submission 192430) | Plant litter microbial communities from East Loma Ridge, Irvine, California - P3 T30 | ecosystem: Environmental > Terrestrial > Plant litter > Unclassified | place: USA: California... | reverse complement strand
TTCTTGAACGTCGCCATTCCGGAACCAAGCACCCCGTCGAAGACTTCCTCTTCACCTATTACTCCCACTCCCCCGGCAAGCTCTCGCGCTGGCATCCTGGCGCGGGCGTCGTCCTGCAGGGCGCGGACTTGGAACAGGCCGAATGGAAGCATTACCGCAGCACCGATGAGGGCGTGACCCTCGACGTCGAGGGGTTCACCCGAGACAGGGCCTCCATGATCGGTTTCGCCCGCCGACTGCTGAGCACGACGGCGGCTGCCCCTGCCCAGTTGGGCTGCTTCGGCCTGCATGAGTGGGCCATGGTCTATAAATCCGTGGAACACGGGCAGCGCCATGAACAGGTGCCGCTGCGGCTGGGGGCGAGCGGCACCGATGAGGTGGTGGAAGCCGCTAGTATCCGTTGCACCCACTTTGACGCCTACCGCTTCTATACGCCCTCCGCGCTGCCGCTCAACGCGCTGGAGCCCACGCGCGAGTCCCAGGCGCAGATGGAACAGCCGGGATGCCTGCATGCGAATATGGATCTGTATAAATGGGCCTATAAGTTGGTCCCGGCGGTGAGCAGCGATCTGCTCCTGGAATGCTTCGATCTCGCTTCCAGGATCCGTGTACTGGATATGCGCGCCTCACCCTATGACCTCGCCGACTGGGGTTACGAACCGATCCAGATCGAGACCCCGGCCGGCCGTGCGGCCTATGCGCGGGCACAAAAGGGCTTTGCCGAGGAGTCTCAGGTGCTTCGCGGGAAGCTGCTGGACGTGCTTCACCTGCTCGATGTGCTTGACGTGCATGACACGTCTCGAGCCGCCGACTGAGCAGGCGGATGCAAGAAACCTGCTCAGTCGGATAGCCCTGATGTCTCAGGCGTTGGCGAGCACCTTGCTGCATTCGCCCAGCAATTCCTGCATTCGGGCTTCCCCGTGGCGACCGTTGAAGATCTCGGTGCCATTCTCGAAGGCCTTGCCTGCGGCAAGATCTCCTGCATCTACTGCGTCATATCCCAGGGAGTCGATGAACTCGCGCACCACACTGTTGGCCTCGGCGTCATCAGAGGCCACGGCGAGCGCCCGGCGGTGTGGATCTCCTGCCGGGTATGAATCGACCTCGAGATCTCCGTAGCCGATGTGATTGAGCGTCTTGACGACCCGCGCACCGTCAAGGAACTCTGCAATGACCTCGCTGGTGCTGGTTCCGGTTTCGAATTCATCCATGAATCCATCCACCGGCGCCCAGTAGTTCATCGTGTCGATGACGACCTGATCGCGAAGGACGGATGTATCTATGCTGCGGTATTTATGCAGCGGCACAGCCAGCACGATGATGTCTGCTCCGCGAAGCTCTTCGCGGTCAACGGCGGTGGCACCGGGAACGATCACCTCGGTGAGCAGACGAATATCGGCAGCAGGCTTGCTGGTGGCGATCTTGACCGTGTGACCGGCGCGAACGGACTGACGGGCCACAGCGGTGCCGACTCGACCCGCACCCAGCACCGCGATTGTCAGTGGCTTCTGCGTCATAGTGTTCCCCGTCCCTCGACCGGCGGGGTGTCCATCAACGCCCCGCAGTGATTCTCTAAAACTACTGATGCTTCAAAACTGAAAGATTTCGCTGGGCATAACGCGGGCTCCACGCGATTTGTTCCGCCCGTGTCCGGGCTCACATCGGTCCTACATGCCGTGAGCGTCGCCGATGTCGCCGTCGATGTAGAGCCACGTGCCTGCCTCTCGGCGGAAGCGGCTGAGCTCCTGCAACCGGCCCCGGGTCGCGCCGTCCTGATAGGTGGCCACGAATTCAACGGTGCCTGCTGAATCGAAGGGGCCACCCGCCGTCGTGCTCATAATGGCGAGTCGTGTCCAGCGCGGTCCTGCCGTGCGCAGATCACTGAGCTCAGGCCGGGTCTCTTTGGCCCAGGTCCGGTGCAGGTAGGCCCCGAAATATTCGGGGGCGGCGCTGAGCAGGGCGTTCGCGCTGTACCGGGAGCGCATGAGCGCCTCCGCTGTGGGTGCCGCGGCCCCCGCATGGAAACGCCCACAGCAGGCGGCGTAGGTGTCACCGGTGCCGCAGGGACAGCGCTGGCTGGGGTCAACCTGCCCCGGGGAAGGCTGCTGGGAATCGCTTGGCGTCATCCACTCAGCATCTCATCCGCAGCGCCCTCCATCGCTTGGGCACTTTTCGGCGTTATGGGCCTCCCGCAGCGAGTTATTCCGACGTTTCTCGCCCAATAGATCTCGGGGCATCGCGGCACGGTGCGGCATGGCCACCCGGTAGACTGGTGCGGCAAGCTCGCGGAGCGTGCCGCCGTCGTCCTCAGCCGTGCTGATCAGGTCCCGGCGGTGCGTGAGACGGCACCTGACAGCGGTCCCGCGAGCGCATCCACTCGCCGCACCATCGCACAGGAGAACCTATGCCGCGCATCATCGTCGAGGTAATGCCCAAACCCGAGATTCTCGATCCCCAGGGCAAGGCCATCGCCTCCGCGCTGCCGCACCTAGGATTCACCGATTTCTCCGGTGTCCGCCAGGGCAAGCGCTTCGAGCTCACCGTTGAAGGTGAAGTCACCGAGCAGATGCTTGAGAGTGCCCGGACCGCGGCCACCGAGATGCTCTCGAACCCGGTGATCGAGGACGTCATCAGCGTGCGCGTGGACGACCAGGACGCTGCATGAGCACTGAGACTCCCCTGATCGGGAACTTCCACGCCGCTCCCGCCGGCCAGCCCCTGGGTGGCGCGCGCATCGGCGTCGTCACCTTCCCCGGCACCCTCGATGACCGCGACGCCGCTCGCGCCGTCCGCCTCGGCGGCGGCACCGCCGTGCCGCTCTGGCACGGCGACGAGTCGCTCCAGGGCGTGGACGCGATAGTGCTGCCGGGCGGATTCTCCTATGGCGACTACCTGCGCGCCGGGGCCATCGCCCGCTTCGCGCCGCTGATGAGCAAGATCATCGAGGCCGCCACCGCCACCTCAGGCAGCCGACTCCCCGTGCTGGGCATCTGCAACGGCTTCCAGATGCTCACCGAGTCCCACCTGCTGCCCGGTTCCATGGTGAAGAACGAACACCTGAAGTTCCTCTGCAAGGACCAGGTGCTGCAGGTGGAGAACACCTCCACCGCCTGGACCTCCCAGTTCACGCAGGATGAGCTCATCGCCATCCCGCTGAAGAACCAGGACGGGCAGTACCTCGCCGACCCAGAGACCCTCGAGGCGCTCGAGGCCGAAGGCCGTGTGGTCTTCCGCTATGTGGGCGAGAACCCCAACGGGTCCCGCAACGGGATTGCCGGAATCAGCAATGAGACCGGCAACGTCGTGGGCCTCATGCCGCACCCCGAGCACGCCGTCGAGGCCGGCTACGGCCCCGATGACGCCACCGGGATGCGCAACGGCACCGACGGCCTGACCATCTTCACCTCCGTGATCGCATCTCTTGCCGGAGGTGCCCAGTGAGCGAGCAGACTGTGACTGACAAAGAATTCAACATCGACACCGTGGAGCACGCCTCCACCACGCCGGACACCGATCTGCCCTGGGCAGAGCTCGGCCTGAAGTCCGAGGAGTACGACCGGATCGTCGAGATCCTGGGCAGGCGGCCGACGGCGGCCGAGCTGGCCATGTACTCGGTGATGTGGTCCGAGCACTGCTCGTATAAGTCATCCAAGGTCCACCTGCGCCAGTTCGGCGAGAAGGTCACCGAGGAGATGAAGAAGGACCTGATGGTCGGCATCGGCGAGAACGCCGGCGTGACCAACCTCGGCGACGGATGGGCCATCACCTTCAAGATCGAGTCCCACAACCACCCCAGCTACGTGGAGCCCTACCAGGGAGCCGCCACCGGCGTGGGCGGGATCGTCCGCGACATCATCTCCATGGGCGCCCGCCCGGTGGCCGTGATGGATCCGCTGCGCTTCGGCGATATCGACCACCCTGACACCTTGCGCGTGCTGCCCGGAGTGGTCTCCGGCATCGGCGGCTACGGCAACTCCCTGGGTCTGCCCAATATCGGTGGCGAGGTCGTCTTCGACTCCGTCTACCAGGACAACCCGCTGGTCAACGCGTTGGCTGTCGGCGTGATGCGCCATGAGGACATCCGCCTGGCCAACGCCTCAGGCGTGGGCAATAAGGTCGTCCTCTTCGGTGCTCGCACCGGTGGAGACGGCATCGGCGGCGCCTCGGTGCTGGCCTCGGAGTCCTTCGATGATTCCAAGCCCTCCAAGCGTCCCGCAGTGCAGGTCGGCGACGCCTTCGCCGAGAAGGTGCTGATCGAGTGCTGCCTGGAGCTCTTCCACGCGGAGCTGGTCGAAGGCATCCAGGATCTCGGCGCGGCCGGCATCTCCTGCGCCACCTCCGAGCTGGCCTCCAATGGCGAGGGCGGCATGCACGTGGAACTGACAAATGTGCTGCTGCGCGATCCCTCACTGACCCCGGGCGAGATCCTGATGTCGGAGTCCCAGGAGCGCATGATGGCAGTGGTCACCCCCGCGAATGCCGCAGAGTTTGAACGCGTCATGGCCAAATGGGAGGTCGAATACTCCTGGCTCGGCGAGGTGACCGACACCGGTCGGCTCATCATCGAATGGGACGGCGAGACCATCGTGGACGTGGATCCGCGCACGGTGGCCCATGACGGACCCGTCTATGAGCGCCCCTACCACCGCCCCTCCTGGCAGGACTCCCTGCAGGCAGATACCTTCCGCTCCTCGGCGGCCGGTGCAGACCTGCCACAGACCGGCCAGGAGCTCGGCGGCGCACTGGTGGACCTGATGACCAGCCCCAATATGGCAGACGTCTCCTGGATCACCGATCAGTTCGACCGCTTCGTCGGCGGCAATACCGCGCTCTCCCAGCCCGATGACTCCGGCGTGATCCGGGTGGATGAGGAGACCGGGCTCGGCGTCGCACTCTCCACCGATGCCAATGCCCGCTATGCCTATCTGGACCCCTATACCGGGGCACAGCTTGCCCTGGCGGAGTCCTACCGCAATGTGGTTACCACCGGCGCGATCCCCATGGCCGTCTCGGACTGCCTGAACTTCGGCTCCCCCGAAGACCCGGAGATCATGTGGCAGTTCGCTGAGGCCGTGCGCGGCCTTGCCGATGGCTGCCAGCAGCTGGGCATTCCGGTGACCGGCGGCAACGTCTCGCTGTACAACCAGACCGCTGGCCGCGCGATCCATCCCACCCCGGTGGTCGGAGTGCTCGGCAAGTTCGACGACGTCGGTCGCCGCACCCCCTCGGGCTACGAGCGCTGGGCCGATGGTCAGGCCATCTATCTGCTCGGCACCACCTCCGATGAGCTCGATGGCTCCGAGTTCGCCCGCGGACGCGGTCACCTGGGTGGAATGCCACCGAAGGTGGACCTGGACGCGGAGAAGATGCTCGGCGAGATCCTGATCAACGCCTCCCGTGACGGCATGATCGACGCCGCTCACGACCTCTCAGAGGGTGGTCTCGCAGCGGCACTCGCCGAGATGAGCCTGCGCTTCGGCGTGGGTGCCCGGGTGGCGGTGGATGGTATCTGTGAGCGCGACGGTGTGGATCCTTTCACGGCCCTCTTCAGCGAGTCCCAGGCCCGGGCTCTGGTCTCGCTTCCGCGTTCGGAGGAGCTGCGCTTCACCGATATGACCTCTGCACGTGGTTTCGCGGCACTGAGGGTCGGCATCGTGGACGCGACCTCAGGTGACCTCGAGATCGCTGGGCCCTTCGAAGGCGGCAGCTTCACCATCGGCATCGACGAGCTGCGTGAAGCCTGGAGTGCCGTCATCCCCTCGCGCTTCGCCGCGCTGGGAGAGGCCACCGAAGCAGTTCGTTCGGAGAAGTAGCGCGCCCCCCCCCCTGCGTTGCCAGGCTGCGCAGACCATGACGACGTGACCCGGTGGGCCTCTCCCCTAGGATGGTGAAGAATTCTAGGAGAGGAAGACTATGCAGGAGACCCACCGGGCACTCGTGATCGAGGACGACGACGATATCCGTCGTCTTCTTGAGATGGTGCTTACTCAGGCCGGATTCGGCGTCGACACCGTGCCCAACGGCGAAGAGGGCGTGGCGAAGGCTGCGGGCGGCAACTACTCCCTGATCAGCGTGGATGTCGGGCTGCCTGATATCGATGGACTCGAGGTCGTGCGTCGCGTACGGCCCACTTTCAGCGGGAGCATCGTGATGGTCAGTGCACGCGCTGGGGAGGCGGACCAGTCCTCTGGGCACGCGGCCGGGGCCGACCTCTACATCACCAAGCCATTCCGCCCTCGTGAGCTCAAGCAGAAGTTCATCGACCTGGTCGCGGCAGCCAACTCCTGACCGACCACCGGACTCAGGTCTAGGCCGTGATGAATCGTCCGCGGATCTCTTCCACAGTGGCCTCGCCGATCCCGGAGATGATCGGCAGGTCTCGCCGGAGCGTGGAATAGTCCTCCGCCTCGAGGTACCCGCTCAGATCGCTGGCACACTCGGCCAGCCGTTGGGCACCCAGCATCTCTGATGACACCCTGATGCTTGCCAGCGCGTCGGCGGTAGCCGTGTAGTCCTCGGCGGCAGCGGCCAGCCGCAGGTTGGCCCAGCGCCGTGGCCAGATGAGGCCGAAGGTATTGACCAGCTCTTGCGCGAAGTCCTCGGCTCCTTCGAGTTCCTCTGCGAGGTTGGTGATGATCTCGGCCTCCAGCAGCGGCAGTGCCAGCAGCCCCTCGCGTGGACCTGCCACCGGCAGCAGCATATTGTCCGCGTTTCTGGCGGTCTTGGCCCAGGAGGTCTGTCCCGTGGCCATGCGAGTCATGGCACGCGGATAGAAGATATAGATCAGATAGATGTAGAAGACATACCCCATGCCGAGGAAGATGCTGTTGAGCAGGCTGATGTCCTCGCGGCTGAAGTACTTATAGAAGATTCCCCATAGGAAGTACGGCAGGATCACCAGGACTGCCGCCAGCACGATGATCCACTCGATCGGATTGCCGAAGCTGAAGCCGAATCTTCCCTCTTTAGCGGCCAGGATGATGAGCAGCGGGGCGAGGAAGAGGTTGATCATCAACAGGATGGGCTGGCCCATGAAGAAGTGGATCTCGGTCCAGCCCGAGCGCCGCAGGTTTCCGCTTCTTCGGAGCGAGGGCAGCAGCTCGGCGCATTCCATATTCCCCTGGGCCCACCGCGTGCGCTGGGTGAGCAGTCGCCGGGTATAGGGAAGCGCCTCCTGAGACACATGCGCCTCCGGAACGTAGTGCGTGCGGTGACCGCGGGTGATGATGTTGAGCCCCAGCTCGTAGTCCTCACTGAGCTTCTTGCCCCAGGGCTGACCATATTCGGCGTCGAGGTCGTCGAGGACTGAAAGTCTGGTGAACTGTCCGTTCCCACCCATACCGACGGTTCCGGTCTTGATGCGGAGCATCTGCATGGCCGAGTTCGAGGTGCGGAACTCAATGTCCTGCATCCGAATGAGCACCCTGCCCACGAAGTTCTTCCACGCCCCGGACTGTGGCCGCGGACGGCGGTCTCCGCGGTTCTTCATCCAGACCTCCAACTGCACCGCTCCGACAGTGTCTTCGCCGAAGGCATCTGGGCCCGCCAGCAGGTCAAGAGCGTTGCCGGAGAGGAATCCGTCGGCGTCGAGGACTCCGATCACGGTGCGGTGACGCCCCCTCGCGTCCTGGCTTGCTTGGGCGGAGATCACCCGGTACGCGGCGTTGAGCGCATGCCCCTTGCCCGTCCTCGCTTCGGGTCGACGACGGGAGATCAGGTGCACCTTGTCGTCGAAGTCCTGAAGCTTGCGCACGATCGACGCCGTCGCGTCATCGCTGGCGTCATCGATCACCCAGACATGGAGACCGGGAAAGGTCGTGCGGGCCGCCGAGACGGTTTCCGCGATCACGCTCTCTTCATCCCGGCAGGGGATCATCACGTGCCAGGTCAGCGCGTCAGGGTCTCCCTTTCGGTTCGGCCGGCGAAAGAGATAGGAATGGATGAGCAAAGTGATGTACGTCAGGGCGAGTGAGGAGATGATGGTGACGGCCACGAGACCGGAGTCGCGCACCGGTTCCTCACCGAAATTGCCGAATGCACCAGAGAAGCAGAACACGAGTGCTGCGATGCTGCCATAGAGGGCGCACGTGATGAATACCAGGGCAGAGACGCGCCGTCTGCGCGGTCTGGTGGAGACATTCCTTGGCGCTGGAGACATGAAAGGTCCTTTTCAGACTCGCGCGTCCAAGGCGCGCCGGGTGAAATCGTTCTTCAACGTGAAGGTAAATCGAGCGCCCTGTCCTGGGGACGAGCGGACCGTGATGGTGCCCCCGTGGGCCTCGACGATGGACTGGGAGAGTGCGAGACCGAGACCGGCACCTGCGGTTTCCGACTGGCGCGCGGCAGGAGCTCGGTAGAACGGATTGAAGACCTGGCTGGCCTCGGACTGGGTCATACCGGGCCCGTTATCGGCCACATGCACTGTAAGGCTTTCGCCCCCGGCAGGGACCGTCGCAAAGACGGTCACATGACCACCGGGCGGTGTGTACTTCAGCGCATTGCCGACCAGATTGTCCATGACCTGGGTGATTCGCAGGCGATCGGCGATGATGTCCGCACCCGCCTCGAGCTGCAGGTCAAGTGAGATACCGCGCCGGTCTGCCAGAGGTTGAAACGCCGTCACACAGTGGGTCATCAGTTCTTGCACGTCAACTAGTTCAAGATTCAGCGTGAGGCGTCCCACCGCCGCCTGCTGTTCCAGCAGCAAGTCTTCGACCAGTTTGCTGAGCTTCTCGGCATTGCGCCGAATCACTCCGAGCTGCTCGATGGCGTCATCCCGAGCTGGGGAGACCGACAGCTCCAAGAGAGAATCTTCGGTGAAGTCTGTGAACCCCACTATCGAGGTCAAGGGGGTGCGCATCTCGTGGGAGACCGTCGCAATGATCTCGTGCTGGGCGCGCAGCAGGTTGTACTGGTCGGTGACATCTCGGAAGATCAGGAATGAGGCATCCCTGGCGCCGTCCTCGGCGAGCACCGCCCTGGCGGTGACCGAGATGACACGCTGTTCCGGTCCAGGACTTCCCGCAAGGAACTCGACATTGTCGAATTCCTCTCCCCTGTTGGCCCGTGCAGCGGGCCGGTCCTTCGCGGGTATCGGGGTCCCGTCGGTGTGGAAGATCAGGTGCCCCGCCTCGCTTCGGTCCTGGTTGCTCGGCGGAGAGGCATGGGCGTGGATCTCACGCTGCGCCCGATTATCGATCACATCATGTCCCGCTGCATCCATCACCAGAACACCGACGTTGAGATTCTCCAGGACACCCCGCAGGAGACGCTCCGTCTGCTCAAACCGAGCAATAGAGGCTCGCTCGCTCACCAGCGCACGCTTGGTCTCGATGCTGTTGGCCTCCAGGCTCTGCAGGATCCCGATCACGGCGAATGACATAAGGGCAAGCGAAACCGGCAGAACGGTGTAGCGGGAGAAGGAGGCGAAGTTCAATGGCTCCTGGATCATCACGAGTGAGGGAACGCTGATCGTCACCACCACCATGGCTACGGCCAGCGCCGCACCCTTATTGCGGAACCGAACGACCAGCCAAAGCGACGGCACCAGGCTGAGCGTCGAGATGACTGCACCGTCAGGCAGCGTCGCGATGCGGCAGATGCCGCAGGCCACGATGCTGGAGACCGGGACCAGCCATTCCAGCGAAGGGTGGAGACCTGACCGTGGGGACAGTACGACCGCGACGGTTACCGCCAGCAGCAGGCCAAGTCCCAGAGACACCCCCAAGACCGATGAGTTCTCGGGTTCGAAGATCGTGAGCGCTAGCACCGGAGCCGCGAGCACCGCGAGGAAGGTGAGCTGCTGAACGAGGGCAAACGACTTGCCGCTGGAGTGGTAGAGCAGAGCTCCCACGAAGGTGCCGATACGCATCATAATGGCACCACTGTACTGGGACCGATGCAGCGGACGCGCTTTGACCTGGCCCTTAGGGCCGTGCCCTGCTGGCTGAGGCTAGATCCCCAGCGAGGCCTGCACCTGGCGCAGCGCATCCGCCGAGCCGCGGAGGGCCCGCGCTTCCGAATCCGCGAAGGGGGTCGTCGTCACCGGTTCGGCCCCCCGGGATGAGACGACACTGGGGATCGACAGCGCCACACCACTGATTCCGAGGAAGCCGTCAAGCACGCTGCTGACCGGCAGAATCGCATGCTCATCGTGGAGGACTGCTTCCACTATCCGTGCCGCGGAGAGACCGATCGCATAGTTCGTGGCGCCCTTGCCTGCGATGACCTGATACGCCGCGTTCCGGACCTGATCAGTGAGTACGTCGAGCTCTTCGGCGTGAAAGACCCGCGCACCCTCACGCTCCCAGTCCAGCAGCGGCGTGGCTCCAATGCTGGCAGCAGACCAGAGCGGGAACTCGGTATCCCCGTGCTCCCCGACGATATGTGCGTGCACGCTCGACTGCGCGACACCCGCGCGTTGGGCAAGCTTCCATCGCAGCCGCGCAGTGTCCAAGACCGTGCCGGAGGAGAACATCCGATGACTTGGCAGTCCAGAGATCTGCTGGGCCGCCACCGTGAGCACATCACAGGGATTGGTGACCAGCAGGTACACGGCATCGGGGGCGCGTTCCAGCAGCTGAGGCAGCAGCTGGCGCAGAATATCCACGTTGGTGCCGGCGAGGTCGAGCCGGGTCTGATCCGGACGCTGCTTGGCGCCCGCCGTGATGACGACGACGTCGGCGCCCTCCACGTGCTTGAGGTCAGCGCCGCCGTCGATGTCGCTGGAGCCGGTGAACTGACTCCCGTGGGCGAGATCGAGGACCTCAGCGTCGACACGCGCTGCATCGATGTCGTAGAGCCGCACGTGGCGCGCCGATCCGCGGATCATTGCGGCGTAGGCCGTTGAGGTGCCCACGCTTCCAGCACCGATGATTGCCAGGGTGGAATTCTCTACAGCGCTCATGGGCCTAGCTTGGCACAGGCGATATGAGCCGAACCAGGGGTTACTCCCAGCAAAGACAGAATGGGTGACCTGCGGGATCGGCATAGACGTTGAATCGCTGGCTGCCAGTGGCCATCTGAAGCACCTGAGCGCCGAGCTGCACCACTTCTGCATGCGCTGTGGCGATGTCATCGACATCAAGGTCGAGGTGGATCTGCTGAGGCTCACCATCGGGCCAATGCGGAGGCCGATGATCCGGGGCCAGCTGCACCGCCACGGGCGCTTTGCCCTCGACCATGACGGTGTGCCAGTCTTCCTCGGCTCGAACTTCACCCCCGAGCACACTGGCCCAGAAGCTGCTCTCGGCGTGGATATCGGCGGCATCAAACACGGCTGTGATCGCGGTGATCTTCATTGCTTCAGTCTGCGCGGGCTCAAGTATCCGGTCAAGGGCATTGACGGGGGGACCTAGCGGGCGGGTTCCCTCGTCAACCGCGGATCAGAAAGGATTCAGCAGGCGGTGCACGAACTGCTGCGTGCGTTCCTGCGCTGGAGCGCGGAGCACGTCCTGCGCCGGTCCCTGCTCCACGACTACTCCGCCATCCATGAAGGCCACGGTATCGGCGACTTCGCGGGCGAAGGCGAGCTCGTGGGTCACCAGCACCATGGTCCAGCCTTCCTCGGCGAGCTCCTTGATCACGGTGAGCACATCGCCGACGAGCTCAGGGTCCAGCGCGGAGGTCGGTTCGTCGAAGAGCAGAAGTGAAGGTTCCTGCGCCAGCGCGCGAACGATTCCGACCCGCTGCTGCTGGCCCCCGGAGAGCTCATGGGGGTAGTTGTCTCGCTTCTCCTCCAGGCCCACCCGCTCAAGCAGCTTCTCCGCCTGCGCGATGGCTTCAGCTTTGGGCTTCTTCTGCACCTGAACGGGGCCTTCGATGATGTTCTGCAGGACCGTCATATGTGGGAAGAGGTTATAGCCCTGAAACACCATGGCCGAGCGAGTGCGCAGCGATTCCTTCTCACGCTTGCTGGTCTTCACACCGAAGGTGACGGCGGGGCCGCCGGCGAACTCCACTGTGCCGGCCTCCGGCTGTTCCAGACCGTTGAGGCAGCGCAGCACGGTGGTCTTGCCCGACCCGGAGGGCCCAATGAGCGCAAGCACCTGACCCGAGTGGACCTTCAGATCGATTGAACGCAGGACCTCGTTCTCACCGAAAGACTTGTTCAGCCCGGAGACGGTGAGCAGCGGAGCACCCTGTGAGTGGTCAGTGCGCGACATAGCGGTCCAATCTGCGCTCGAGGCGATCCTGGATGGTGGAGAGCACCAGGCAGAACACCCAGTAGATCACTGCAGCCTCCACGTAGAGCACCATGAACTGCTGGCTGAAGGCGGCGACCTGCTGGGCTTCGCGGAACATTTCGGTGACCAGGATCAGCGATGCCAATGAGGTGTCCTTCACCAGCGAGATGAAGGTGTTCGACAGCGGCGGCACCGAGACCCGCGCCGCCTGGGGCAGGATCAGCCGACGCAGGGTCAAGTTTCGGGACATCCCGATGGTGTAACCGGCCTCCCACTGCCCCTTGGGCACCGAGAGGACGGCGGCACGGATGACCTCTGCCGCATACCCGGCGACATTCATCGAGAATGCGATCACCGCACTGGGCCAAGGGTCAATCGTCACGCCAATGGAGGGCAGACCGAAGAAGATCACGAAGAGCTGCACCAGCAGGGGCGTGCCGCGGATCACTGAGATGTAGACCCGCGCAAGACCGGAGAGCAGTCGGTTCCCACTGATACGCATGAGCGCCAAGACAAGCGCAAGGGCAAGACCCAGCGCGAAGCTCGCGAGGGCCAGTGGAATAGTCCCGGTCAGGCCGCCGCGCAGCAACGGCCAGAACGAATCTACGACCAGTTCCCAGTCGATCTCCATGAGCTAACTCCGCCTATCGAAGGTACGGGCAGGACGCAATTACTGCGTGACGTCCTCGCCGAAGTACTTCTCGGAGATCTCCGTCAGGGTGCCGTCTTCAGCAAGCGTAGCCATTGCCTCATTCACGGCCTCCACCAGAGAGTCGCTGCCCTGACGGAAGGTCAGAGCCGAGAAGGACTGATCCTCGGTCTCGGCCGCGATCTTGATGTTCTCGTTGTTATCGGTCTCCTGGTAGTCCAGGTAGGTGAGCTTGTCATTGACGGTGGCATCCACGCGTCCCTGTTCAAGTAGTGCCACCGACTGCGCCCAGCCTTCGACAGCCTCGACATCGGCACCCGACTCGGTGGCCAGCTCGTACCAGTTGGAGGTCAGCGACTGGGCCGTGGTCGCGCCGTCGAGATCCTCGAAGCTGGCGATATCCTCGTTCTCCGTCAGGGTCACGATCACGCCGTTGGAGACGGTGTAGGGGTCCGAGAACTGGTAGCTCTCCTCGCGCTCATCGGTGATGGAGACCTGGTTGGCGATCACATCGAAGCGCGCCGATTCCAGACCAGCGAACATCGCATCCCACTGGGTCTCTTCGAAGTTGACCTCCACACCAAGCTCCTCGCCCACTGCGGTGGCGATCTCCACATCGAAACCGGTCAGCTCACCGCTGCCGTCCTCATGGAAGCTGAAGGGGCGGTAGGTGCCTTCGGTACCGATGGTCAGCACGCCTTCCTCCTGGACCTCTTCGAGGCTCAGACCCGAGGCGCTCTCCCCCTCAGCGGCACCTTCCGGCGAGGATTCATCGCCTCCGCCGCAGGCGGCGAGGGTCAGAGCTGCGACGGCAGAGACGGCGAGTGTGGAAAGCAGGCGTGTGGTCATCGGTGTTATCCCTTGTTGTGGCACCCCTGAGAGGCGGCGCGTAGTAGGTAGGTCTTAGGCAGGCACAGAACCGTATCACCGGGCCTGTGCCTGCATGGGCACTGCGTTACGTCATGCGTCATACCTCGGCTCTCGAGGTTGCAGGCCTGCATGAGACGCCGCCGCTCAGAAGGCTGGCAGCAGCGTTTCGTCGTGTTCTTCGACCATGAAGTCGCGGACTTCATCGCTGGTCATCGCCCGTTCAAGCACATCCATCTTCTCGGTGTCCAGATCGGCCTCACGCGCCACAAGCGAGATCGCGAAGCGCTCGTCGATGTTCTCCTCCACGGCGATCGCGTCCTCCGGGGTCAGACCGAGGCTGGAGATATACGTGGGGTAGTTGAAGACTGCGGCGATGCCGTCTTCTTCATAGGCCGAGGTCAGGTTCAGCAGATCGACCTGGACCCACTCGATGTTCTTCGGGTTCTCCTCGACATCATCCAGGGTGCCTTCGAAGCCCACGCCATCGGCGAGGGTGATCAGGCCCTGATCGGCAAGGATTGCCAGCGCGCGTCCCTCATTGGACTCGTCATTGGGCAGCGCGATGCGGGCACCTTCAGGAATTTCATCGAGGGAATCGTAGTCCTGGGAGTAGAAGCCGACTCGGGCGTTGTAGATCGGCTGGACCACGGCGAGCTCGGCGTCGTTCTCTGCGTTATACGCCTGCATATAGGGCTCGTGCTGAGCGAAGTTGGCGTCCACCTCACCGTCGGCAAGGAGCCTGTTGTACTGAACGTTGTCGCTGACCTGCACCAGCTCGATGGTGTAGCCCTCTTCCTCGGCCACCTCAGCGGCGGCCTCGACCACATCGGTCATCGGTGTGGTGTGTGAGGCGACCTGAATGAGCGTGTCATCGCCCTCACTTGAGTCCTGCGACTGATCGCTTCCGCAGGCGGAAGTGGCGAACAGTGCAAGGACGACGGCGGCCCCGCTGAGCGCGCGGACAGGACGGTTCTGCAGTTGGGAAGTCAAGATGCTCCTCGATCGAAATGGTCGGGCCCATTGAAGACCCATTGATATCAACGACGCCGGCGCTGAAGTTATGCCAAGGTTCAGCGGGAACGGCGGTCAAGTGCCATTGAAAGTCTGGTGCCGAAGGTCTGGATCAACATGACCAGGACCACGATGATGGCGATCGTGATGTACATGATGTCGTACTCGTAGCGCTGATATCCGTAGCGGATGGCGAAATCGCCCACCCCGCCTCCGCCGACGACACCCATGATCGTGGAATAGGAGATCATCGAGATCGTGACGGTGGTCAGCGAGAGCACCAGTCCGCTGCGCGCCTCGGGGTAGAGGAATCTGGTCACCAGCTGCAGCGTATTGGCACCCAGAGAATCAGCCAGCTCCACGGTGGCACGTGGGACATCGACCAGGGTCTGTTCGGCCCAGCGCGCGTAGAGCGCCACTGCCACGAAAGAGAGCGGCACCGCAGCCGCAGTGGTGCCGAAGGAGGTTCCCACTGCCCAGCGGGTGAAAGGGATCAGGGCGACCACGAAGAGCAGGAACGGGACCGAGCGGACCACATTGACGAAGCCGTTGAGCGCCGCATAGAGCCAGCCGCGCTCCTTGGGGCCGCCCCGGCGCGCGAGATACATCCCGGTGCCCATGGGCAGACCGATCAGCACGGCTGCCAGCAGCGACCAGCCCAGCATGGCGCCCGTCTCGATGATCGAGGTGATGATCTCGTCCTGGTAGGTCCCGAGGCGCTCCGCGAGCTCGTTCACTCCTGGTCCCCCTCGAGGTACCGCCGGGCGCGCTCGGAATAGCTGTCGAAGCGTTCCCGCGCTTCCGGTGCTGCGATGTCCACGATCCCGGTAAGCCGTCCTGAATCCAGGATCGCTGCCCGGTCGCAGGCTCCGCGAATGACCTCGAGCTCGTGGCTGACCACCACGATGGAGGTGCCCATCTCGCGGCGGACGCGCAGCAGAGTCGCCATCACCTCATCGGTGTGCTGACTGTCCAGGGAGGACGTGGGCTCGTCGCACAGCAGGATGTCCGGCTCATTGACCAAGGCGCGGGCGATCGCCACGCGCTGCTTCTCTCCGCCGCTGAGCTGGGCCGGGTACTTGGTGGCATGCGCCCCCATGTTCACGAAATCTAGCATCGCCAGCGCACGCTCCTGCGGCTGGGACTTATGCGTTCCTCGGCGCCTGTGCAGGCTCAGCGGCAGCGCGACATTGGCGGCCACCGTCTTATTCGAGAGCAGGTTGAACTGCTGGAAGATCATGCCGATCTGACGCCGCTGCGCCCGGCGCGCGGCTGGCCGCAGGGCGGCGAAGTTCACGCCGTTGACCGTGACCGTCCCGGCGCTGGGTGTCTCCAGTGCGTTGATCAGCCGTAGCAGGGTGGACTTCCCGGAGCCGGACTCGCCGACAACACCGAAGATCTCGGACTCTGAGATGGTGAGGCTGAGCTCGTGCAGCGCATTGACTGCACCGGCCCGTGCACCGGAACCTCGCTGCGTGAAACTCTTCGTGACCTGGGCGAACTCGATCATCGTGAGAAGGTCAGCGGGATCAGCTCACGCCATAGGCAAGCAGGGACTGTGACCAGTCTTCGATCCCGGGCCAGTCGCGGAAATCTGCATTGGCGGGCGCCTTCGCCACCTGCAGCTGCAGCTTCTCGAAGAAGCTGAGCTTCTCGGCGTCGATGGATCCACGGAAGTAGGTCACCTCGCGGTGGGGGTAGCTGCGCAGCTCCTCGGCCAGATTCGGGGCGAGACTCGGCCCACCACCCACGGCAAAGAGAAACAGCGGCTTTCCGCCGAGCTCGGTGCGATTGGCCTCGAGGAACATCGTCCCCGGACCCCACAGCTTCTGTCGGTAGACCGGAATCCCAAGCACCACGTTGTCGGTCTCGTAGAGCCACGCACCGGCCTCGGAGACGTCTTTGACATGAGTCGCGACACCTCGGTTCTGCAGCGTGGAGGCGATGTGTTCACCGATCTCCGCGGTGGACCCATGCTTGCTTGCCACAACGACCATCGTGGTCATAGTTCAACCGCCTTCTTCGCAGAAACTCTGGTTCGTCCATGAGCTTACCAACGCGGGGCTTGCGTGTGGTGCGCCTGGTGAACCTGCACCTGATCAACTGGTACTAGTGGACTCCGCGCAGGTCAAGGGTCAGCTCGCTCTGCGCGCCTGCCTCGAGCTTGACCGGGATGCCCCAGTCCTGCTGATAGAGGTGGCATGCGGCGTACATCGGGATCTCTTCCCCGGGGGCGCCATCACAGGCCGCGGCTCGAGCGGTGATGTGCAGGACGCCTTCGCTCACCTCGGGGTTCAGCTTCAGGGTCCGGCGCAGTCCCTCGGAATTGCCGCCGCCATCCAGGAGCAGGTTCTCCGGTGAGGATGAGACCTTCAGCTGGGTGGGATCTCCCCAGCGGTCATCAAGCTTCTGACCCGTGGGGGCGGAGAAGCCGATGGACAGGTCGAAGTCCCCTGGAGAGACCATCGTGGCGGGACGCTGAGACTGAGCTGCGCCCTCATCCACGCTGAGGTACTGCTCTGGGATGGCGATGCGCACCAGCTCGTGGGCATTGGTCTCCACGACTAGCAGGCTTGCGCCATCGGCGTCGAGCAGCACATCGGAGGGCTCCTTGAGCCCGCGCGCCACGGTGGACACGTTTGCCGCGACAACGGTCCCATCCGCGGCCAGGTGCTCACCGCGGTAACGGCGGATGGCACCGTTATAGGTGTCTGCGACCAGCACTGAACCATCGGGCAGTGCCGTCACACCCAGCGGGTGCTGCATGCGTGCCTGTTCCGGGTCGCCGTCGCGGAAGCCGAAGTCGAAGAGCCCCTCGCCGATCACGGTCTCTACGCTCACCGGCTTCTCTCCCGCGGCGCTGGTGCGGATGACGCGAAGCGAGGAGGTCTCCGAATCAGCGATCCAGATATCACCGGCAGCGTCCTCGGTCAGCCCGGAGGTCTGGGCGAACCATGCCTCGTCAGCGGCGCCGTCGAGCAGGCCCTCGAGCCCGGTGCCTGCGAAGATCGAAAGCTCTCCGGTGCGTGGGTCAAAGGTGAAGATCTGATGGGTGCCGGCCATGGCGATGACCACGAGTCCCAGCGACTCGGAGTACAGCACATCCCAGGGCGAGGAGAGCGAGACGTCCAGCGGGTCTGTCCCCAGCGTTCCGGACTCCACTGCGCCGGCGCGGGCACGCTCGGCGTCGAGCAGTCGCTGGACGCCATTGCCGGCCAATGTGGACACACTGCCGGTGGTGGTGTTGATTCCACGCAGCCGGTGGTTGACGGTATCGGCGACCACGATGTCGTAGCCGACTTCCTCGCTCAGCTCCGTCGGAAGCAGGGTCAGTCCCTGTGGCTCGTTGAACCGTGCGGCTGCAGCCTCGTCGTCCTGGTGGCCCTTCTCCTGGTCTTCGCCGCCGCCCCAGGAGCGGATGACGGTCTCCAGGTCCGGGGCCAGCTCGACGATCCGGTGATGCCCGGTGTCTGAGACGAGGAAGTTTCCGAGCGAGTCCTGCTCCCCACCGAGGGCGCGAGTCACCGGGATGGCCTTGCCAGGGAAGCGCAGCGTGCGCGAGACCGGCTCTGGCGGCACATAGGGACCGGTCCCGCGGTGCAGCGTGCCCTTGGCCTCGTGTTCGGCTTCGAGCTCCTCGACCAGCGAGGTCAGCCCTGCGACATGGCCCTCTCCGGCCAGCGAGGCAGCGATATACCCTTCGGGGTCAAGGACCACAAGTGTGGGCCAGGCGCGAGCAGAATAGGCCTGCCAGGTGATCAGGTTCGGGTCATCCAGCACCGGGTGGGCGATCTCGTAGCGCTCGACCGCGGCCGCTAGCGCATCCGGATCAGCCTCATGCTCAAACTTTGGGGAGTGTACGCCCACGGTGACAAGGACGTCCTTGAAGCGCTCCTCCAGGGGGCGCAGCTCGTCGAGCACATGCAGGCAGTTGATGCAGCAGAAGGTCCAGAAATCCAGGATGACGATCTTGCCACGCAGGTCTTCGAGCGAGACCTCCTGGCCTCCTGTGTTCAGCCAGCCGCGTCCTACCAGCTCGGAAGCGCGCACCCGATCAGCGCGGCGAATCGTCTCGGTCATTCGGGATCTCCTTCTCGGTCCTGCTACTCGGTCTCGGTCAGCGCTGCGGCTGCTTCGGCGGCGATCGCCTCGGCTATCGAGGTGAACTCTGCCGTGGCCACCGCTTCGTCTCCGGTGAAAGAGACCATGATGATGTCTTGCTCCACCTGCGTGAACAGGATCTGGGCGAAAGTTGTTCCTTCGCCGCTCCGCTCCCAGGAGTAGGCCACTGTCTCATCCCCGGCGGAGTCCAGTTCGGGCTCGGTGATCTCGAGCTCATATGCCACACCGTCGAGGGTGAAATCCGTCTCCGCGCAGGAGTCCAGCAGCTCGCGGACGTTCTCCCGGTGAGCTGTGACGCGCTGCGCATCCTGCGAGCCGTCAAGGGTGGCCAGCTCGATGGAGCCGGCCCCGGAGAAGCTCTGGGCAAAGAAGTCGGCCCGCACTGCATCGGGGCCGAGCAGCAGCGGGGAGAAGTCCACTGCCGCCAGCGGCGCGGCGCAGCTGGCAGGGCTGACATCTACCTCTGGATCCTCCCCCGCGAGTGAGTTCTCCTCGAGCAGCTCGCGGTAGGACTGGGCCACGTCGTCAGAGACGAATCCAAGCTCATCGAAGCCGAAACTTGCAGCTCGCTGTGCACCCGCCGTCGCTGCCGTGATGAGCCGCTCAGGACCGCCCACCTGGTCCTGCCCGGCGACCTCACCGTCAGCAGGAGCCTCGGCCTCCCCGGTCCCCTCGATCTCTTCAGTTCCCTGGGCATCGCTGGACTCGGCGCTCAGGTCCCCGCCGTGCTCGGGCACCTCGGGAGCTGCCTCGTCATTCTCACCGGAGCAGCCGGTCAGCAGCAGCATCGAGAGAAGCGTCAAAGATATCCCGCGCCTCATCGGGATCCGTCCCGCTGTGCCATCTGCGCGAACATCTCGTTGTAGTCGTTGAGCTCGGCGTCGCCGGTGCGGTCGGCCTCACGGTCGAGGCGCTTGGTCTCACGCTTATCATCCCGGGACCAGATGACCCCTGCCACGAAGGACATCAGAATGGCGGGGATCTCACCGAGCGCCCACATGAGCTCGCCTCCGCGACGCTGATCCTCCATAGCGGTGAAGCCCCAGTCGTGGCCGATATTGCCGAACCAGGCTGCCTGGATCAGCTGCTCCGAACTGGTCATGGACACCGCCAGGAAGGCATGGAAGACCATGGTTGCCAGCAGGATGATCAGCCGCATGGGGTGGGCGGGTCGCTTGGGCAGCGGGTCCTGTCCGATGAGCACCAGGGCGAAGATGTAGCCGGTGGCGAGGAAGTGGAAGACCATCAGCTCATGGCCCACGTGATAGTTCAGCACGAGTCCGAAGATCGGGGTGTAGTAGAAGATCAGCAGGGATCCCGCGAAATTCACCGCCGCCACGATCGGATGCGTGATGAAGCGTGACCAGCGCGAGTGCACCAGCCAGAGGATCCATTCCCGGGGTCCGCGGGTGCCATCCCTACGGGGGGTGAGCGAACGCAGCGCCAGAGTCACCGGAGACCCCATGACCAGGAAGATCGGCGCCACCATGGTCAGCGTCATGTGCTGGACCATATGACCGGAGAACAGCACCATTCCGTAGATTGCCGGTCCGCCGGAGGTCACCCACAGCAGAACCACGAGTCCAAGGAGCCAGCTCGCCGCGCGCAGCAGCGGCCAGCGGATCCCGCGGCGGCGTGTGCGCACC
>Ga0265798_10004049_pt1 | contig 20505 bp, 9 predicted proteins | sample P3T30metagenome_FD_192430 | JGI IMG/M metagenome (GOLD analysis project Ga0265798, IMG submission 192430) | Plant litter microbial communities from East Loma Ridge, Irvine, California - P3 T30 | ecosystem: Environmental > Terrestrial > Plant litter > Unclassified | place: USA: California... | reverse complement strand
CAAACAAGGCATCACCCTGCCGGCCGCGCTGGTAAGCAGCGCCAAGACCGTCGTCAAGTAAGCCGCCCATGTCTGCATTTGCATTGCTGGGTGCCGTCGAGATCGGGCTGGTGTTTGCGCTGGTCGCGCTCGGCGTCCTGATCTCGTTCCGGATGCTGCGCTTTCCCGACCTGACGGTCGACGGCAGCTTCCCGCTGGGTGGCGCAGTGGCGGCCACCTTGATCGGACTGGGCGTCGATCCCTTCGTGGCGACCGCTGCCGCCATTGCGGCAGGCGCGCTGGCCGGCCTGATCACCGGCTGGCTCAACGTCAGCCTGAAGATCATGGACCTGCTGGCCAGCATTCTGATGATGATCGCGCTGTACTCGATCAACCTGCGCATCATGGGACGGCCCAACGTACCGCTGATCTCCGAGCCCACCATCTTCACCGTGCTGCTGCCCGGCATGCTGCCCGACTACGTCGAGCGGCCCTTGTTGCTGCTGGGCGTGGTCGTGGTGGTGAAGCTGGCGCTGGATTGGTTCTTTTCTACAGAGACCGGCCTGGCGATTCGTGCGACCGGCGCCAACCCGCGCATGGCGCGCGCCCAGGGCATTGCCACCGGCCGCGCCACGCTCATCGGCATGGCGATCTCCAACGCGCTGGTCGGCCTGGCCGGCGCCTTGTTCGCGCAGACCCAGGGCGGCGCAGACATCTCGATGGGCATCGGCACCATCGTGATCGGCCTGGCTGCCGTGATCGTCGGCGAAAGCGTGCTGCCTGCGCGCAGACTGGTGTGGACCACGCTGGCGGTGATCATCGGCGCCCTGCTGTACCGCCTGTTCATCGCGATTGCGCTCAACAGTGACTTCATCGGCCTGCAGGCGCAGGACCTGAACCTGGTGACCGCCTTGCTGGTCGCTGCTGCGCTGGTGCTGCCAAGAATGAAGGGACAACTCAAGCGTCGGTTCGCACGCCGGAAGGAGCAGTGATGAAAAATACCTTCATGCTTGTTGCTGCCCTTCAAGGAGGCAAGTGATGCTGAAAGCCAGCCAACTTCACATCACCTTCAATGAAGGGACGCCGATTGAAACGCGCGCCCTGCGCGGTCTGGATCTGGACATTCCCAGCGGGCAATTCGTGTCGGTGATCGGCTCCAACGGCGCGGGCAAGTCGACGCTCTTGAATGCGGTGTCCGGCGACCAGGCGGTCGATCGCGGACAGATTTCGATCGATGGCGTGGATGTCACCCGCCAGCCCGCGTGGGCGCGTGCGGGCCAGGTGGCGCGCGTATTCCAGGACCCGATGGCAGGCACCTGCGAGTCGCTGACCATTGAAGAAAACATGGCACTTGCGCTGGCGCGCGGTCAACGCCGCGGCCTGCGCCTGGCCTTGCGCGGCCAGATGCGGGAACAGTTCCGCGAGCGCCTGGCCATGCTCGGCCTGGGGCTGGAAAAGCGGTTGACGGATCGAATCGGCTTGCTGTCGGGTGGACAACGGCAGGCGATCAGCCTGCTGATGGCGTCCCTGCAGCCTTCGCGGATTCTGCTGCTGGACGAGCACACGGCGGCACTGGACCCGCGCACCGCCGCCTTCGTGCTGGAACTGACCGCGCGCATCGTGGCGGAAGGCAAGCTGACGACGATGATGGTGACCCACAGCATGCGCCAGGCACTGGACTACGGGGACCGGACGGTGATGCTGCACCAGGGCAAGGTGGTGCTGGACGTGTCGGGGTCCGAGCGCGCAAGCATGGATGTGCCGGACTTGCTGCGCAGGTTCGAAGAGACGCGTGGGGAAGTGTTGGCGGACGATGCCTTGTTGCTGGGATGACGCAGATGTGGGCCTGAGTCACTTTCGTTCACTTGCACCAAGGCATCCCGTGCCCGTCGCCCTGATGCGGCGATAGCCGTGTCACCCCGATACCGCTTCCGTCGACCGCGCGAGCGGCAACCAGAACGCGAACACGGTCCCGCCGCCACTATCCGGCAACCACGCGCAGTGCGCGTCCAGCGCCTGCGCGCGGCTGCGCACATTGGCCAGGCCGCGGCGGCCGGGCTGCACGGCCGCATCGGACGGCGCCAGGAATGGCTGGCCATTGTCACGCACGCTGACCCGCACCCCGGGCGCGCCATCGCCCAGCGGTGACAGCGCTTCGCCCGTCATCACCGTGATCGCCGTTGCACCGCTGTGCTTGATGATATTGGTCAGCACTTCCTGCACGATGCGCAGCACATGCAGCGCACTTTGCGCATCGAGCCAAGGCAGGGGCGGCAGTTCGTTCATCTGCCACTGCAAGGCAATGCCTGCCCCCGACAGCCGGGGCCCCAGCCGGAACCGCAGCGCGCCCAGCAAGGCAAGCAAGTCGGCATCGGTGCTGTCCAGCGAATCGATGGAGATCTTCAGATCGTCGATGCATTCCTTCAACAACTGCACCACGTCCACTGGCGTCTGCCCACGCTCCACCAGGCGCAAGGCCGTCATCAGCGACGATCCGACGCCGTCGTGCATTTCGCGCATCAGGCGCTGGCGTTCCTGCAGCAGCGTCTGGTCACGTTCAGCGGCACGCAGGCGTTCGTGGGTTTCGCGCAATTCGGACTCTTGGGCCGCCAGGCGCTCGGTCAGAACCAGGCGCGCGCGTGACGCCGATTCCAGCGCGTGGATGTGTCGCTGGAACATCATGTACAGGAACAGGCCGAGCAGACCCAGGTTCAGATACGGCAGCAGGTACAGGCCTTCGATGTCCAGCCAATGCAGTTGCAAGGCCACGTCGTGCATGCTCAGGGGCCATGCCGACACGCCCCAGAAAGCCAGCAGCATGCTGGACTTGCTGCGCAGCGCACGCGCATTCGCGATGACGACATACAGCTGCACCAGCGCGAGCGGTACCAGTGACATCCGCAGCAAGGGCAAGACCGCCCCGTGCCCTGCCCACCAGGTCGGCAGTGCGATCACGATGGCCGCCACGGTATACACCAGCATCCAGCGGCTCAGCCGTGGGCGTGGCCGGTGCTGCATCAGGCCGAGGAAATTGACCGTACACACCGGGGATATCAGCATCGCCGCCAGCGTGATCCAGGTGAACCAGACGAAGTCGATGTCCAGCCCTTGATCCCCGACCAGGAAGGTCAATCCCGCCAGCGACTGGCCCACGGCGATGCAGAAGAACCAGGCAAAGGCCTGGGCCTCGGTGCGCTGCGCCTGCATGCCCTGATGACGGCCGAAGCGCAGCCACGCCGCCATGCCCAGTGCGAACAGGCCGAGCATCAGATACGAGCCACGCCAATAGCCGACCAGCGTGGTCTGCAGAAAGGTGCGCCAGCGCCACCTGGGCAGCAGTTCCGTGGCTGGCCCCACCCACAGGGTCGACAGGGCGCCGCCCACGCCCGCCTTGCTGGCCATGCGCACATGCAGCCAGGCGTCCGCACCTGGCTGCAACATGCCGCTCAGGTCGACCCACAGCGGGTAATTGAAGTTGCTCCACGCCTGATCGCCGCGCGACTGCCAGGCCAGCGCGCCATCGACGTACACCGACAAGGTTCCCGTGGTCTGCCAGCGCGGCACGTACAGGTAGGTGCCCTGGGCGGCCAGCGCAGCCGCTGGCAGCTTGACGCGATACCAGACGACGACGGTCTGATCGGCATCGGCGACACGCCCGCGCCCCAGATCGCGTTGCCGGGTATGCGGCAAGTTCACCGGCGACCAGCGGGTGTCGGCGTCCAGCAAACGGCGATCCCCCGTGTCCAGAGCGTCCAGTGACGGCGGCTGGAGCCAGGCCGTGCTGGCAGACGCCCAGACTTCCGCCTGCGTGATGTGTACGGCGGCTTGGGCCTGAGCATCCTGTCGAGGCTGAGCCGGCGCGGCGCCCATGCTCAGGAAGACGAGCAGCAGCGATTGCCCCAGCCACAGTGCTTGGCTGCGCAGCCAAGCACCGCAAGACCACCATCGCAGCGCCACCATGCTGTCCGCGACGCCTTGCGGGCCGACCTTACTCCTCACGCAGCCACCCCTGACGGGCGCCTTCGCGCACCGCCCCGGCACGCGAGTTCACCTGCAGCTTGGTGTAGATGCGTCGCACGAAGGTCTGCACCGTGTGCGGAGACACGCCGAGCGCGCCCGCCACTTCGTCGACGGTATATCCCCGTGCCACCAGCCGCAGTACTTCGGCCTCGCGGGCCGACGGCGGCACGACGGCGTCAAGCGCAGGTTCCTGCGGCTTCACGGTCTGGGAAGCCTGGCGCATCAACAGCTTGCGCGCCACCATCGGGTTGATGGGACTGCCGCCTGCATGCAGGCTGCGGATCTCGGCCACCAATTCCTCGGCGCTCAAGTCCTTCAGCAGGTAGCCCATGGCCCCTGCTTCGATGGCACGCAGCACATGCGTCTCGTCGCCAAAGATGGTGCTGACCATCACGGCGCAGTCCGGCCAGCAGACGCGGGCCGCCGCAATCACGTCCAGTCCTGAGCCATCCGGCAGTCCCAGGTCCACCAGCAGCACATCGGGAGGCGGGGCATCTGCCTGTGCACTGGATTGCACACCTGCTCGCGCTCCCGGCACCCGTTCTTTCCCCCACTCCTTCGACCCGTCCTGCAGCAGTGACAGCGCTTCCTGTCGGCTGGCTGCGGCCCACAGCATTTGCAGCCCTGTCGAACTCTGTACGGCCTGCACCACGGCCAGGCGGCAGGCGCAGTCGTCCTCCACCATCGCCACAAAAACAGGCTTGGATGGCAGGGCTGGGGCTTGTGCGTATCTATCGGTAACCGTGGACATAGCCGCCCATCCTGCCAGCAACCGGGCGCCAGGTCACGTCCCCAGATCTGGGGACATACAAATGCTTACCCGACCACTACGCTGGCGCCGGTCACCCATTACACGCGTCCCGGCCATGTACCCGACCACACCCACCCACACCCTTCGCATCTTGTTTGCTGTGCTGCTGGGCTTGCCCTGCCTGCCCGCCTTGGCGCAATCCACGGTGCCGGATGCAGGCTCGCTGCTGCGTGAAACCGAGCGCAGCCTGCAAGCCCCGCGCGGTGTGCCCCGGCCGCAGACAGCACCTGCCGCACGGCCCATGACGAGCGATGACAAAGCAGCGCGCATCACGGTGCGAAGCATCGTCATCGAGGGGGCCAGCCTGCTGCCCACCGCCGAACTCGATGCCCTGGTGGCCGACCGCCAGGATCAGTCGCTGACCCTGGCCGAACTGGAATACACCGCCCAGCGGATTGCCGAGCACTACCGCGCCAAAGGCTGGTACGCCCGCGTATTCCTGCCGCAGCAGGACGTGACCGAGGGCAATGTCCGCATCCATGTGCTGGAAGGCCGATATGGCGGCAGCACGATCGCGGCACAGGGCCAGCGCGCAGACGCCGCCAAGGTGCAGGCGATGGTCACTCGATCGCTGCAGGCTGGCGCCCCGCTGTCCTCCGCCGAGCTGGAGCGCGGCCTGTTGATTGCCAACGATCTGCCCGGCGTCTACGCCACCGGCCTGCTGCAAGCGGGTGAGCAGCAAGGCGAGACGCATCTGGCCCTGTCCGTGCAGGACACCGCCTTCGTCACCGGCGACATCGGCCTGAACAATTATGGAGTCGCCTCCACCGGCCGCGTCCAGGCCGTAGGCGGGATGGCGCTGGACAATATCAGCGGTATCGGAGACCAACTGGCCCTGCGCCTGCTGGCCGCCCAGGACATCCGCAGCGGCTTGGCGCGCTACAGCCTGCCGCTGGGCGACAGCGGCCTGCGCCTGGCCACACAACTGTCGACGCTGGACTATTCGCTGAGCGGCAGCTACCGAAATTTGCAGGCCGAAGGCAAGGCCCATACGGGTGGCCTGAGCCTGAGCTACCCGCTGATCCGACAGACCACCCGCAATCTGCAACTGACCGCCGGCTACGAACATCGCCGCTACGACGACGATGCGCTGGGCCAGTCGCTGCGCCGCCACCGCATCAATGCCGCGACGCTTGGATTGAACGGAGATGTGCGAGATGGCATCGGCGGTGGCGGCATCAGCTGGGGCGGCGCACAGCTGGTACACGGCCGACTTGGCATCCGTGACGTCAACGACGACCGCGCGGCAGACGCCGCCACCGCTCGCAGTGCGGGCGACTACCAGAAGCTCGCGTGGAGCCTGAACCGGCTGCAGAACTTGGGCGGCGGCTGGCAGGCACAGATCGCATTGTCAGGACAGTTTGCCAGCGGCAACCTGGGCAGCTCCGAGCGCTTCACCCTCGGCGGCCCCACGCAAGTGCGCGCCTACGCCGTCAACGAAGCCAGCGGCGACGCCGGCGTGTTGTTGAAGCTGGAACTGCAACGCGAGCTGGGCAATGGCTGGCAGGCCATCGCGTTCTACGACACGGGCCGCATTCGCCAGCACCAGGATGCCTGGGCCGGCTGGAACGCTCGCAGTGGACAAGCGAACAGCTACTCGCTGTCGGGCGCCGGCTTCGGCGTGAACTGGCGGCATCCCGATTGGTACCTGTCGGCCAGCATCGCCACCCCCATCGGCAGTCAACCAGGCCAGGACATCACCGGCCGCAGCAGCGTACGTGGCTGGATCAGCCTGACCCGCTTGTTGTGATCAGAAGTGCGTGTTCCCAAGCAATCCGGGCGCACCTGAACGACACCCACACGCTTGCCGCTGCGCATTGGCGCGGTCCCATCGGGGACGCCTTCTGCCATCGGGCGGCCCGGCGACAAACGCACCGCATCAGCCCCCTGCAACGCGCAGACGTGGCAGCAAAATTCGAGGGATTACCGTCATGAATCACACCTACCGTCTGGTCTGGAGCCCTACGCAGCAGCGCTACGTGCCCACCGCTGAAACCGCCCGCAGTCGCGGAAAATGTTCTGGTGGCAAAGCCTTGCTGCCCGCTGCCGTGGTGCTGAGCACTGCCCTGCTGGGTCAGCCCAGTTTTGCACAAGCCCCGCCTGCCTTGGCCCCCAATGCGTTGCCCACCGGGGGCCAGGTCGTCGCCGGACAAGCCAGCATCGGCCAGCAAGGTAGCCAGATGACGATTACCCAAGGCACTGACAAAGCCATCCTGAACTGGAACAGCTTCAACATCGGCCAGGATGCGCGTGTACAGTTCCAGCAGCCCGGCAGCGGTGCGGTGGCGCTGAACCGCGTGGTGGCGGGTGATGCCAGCCAGATCCAGGGTCAGCTCTCTGCCAACGGACAGGTGTGGCTGGTCAATCCCAACGGGGTGGTGTTCGGCGCGGGCAGCCGGGTCGACGTGGGGGGATTGGTCGCCTCGACGCTGAACATCACCAACCAGGATTTCCTCGACGGCAAAGCCATCTTCAACCGCGATGGCGCTACCGGCGGCATCGTCAACGAGGGACAGATCACGGCAGTCGGCGGCGGCGAGCGAGGTGGCCTGATTGCGCTGCTGGCCCCCACGGTCCGCAATGACGGCGTGCTGACGGCCAAGCTTGGCAGCGTCGCGCTCGCGGCAGGCGAGCGGATCACGCTCAACGCCGGTGCAGGCGGCCTGCTGCAGGTAGAGGTCGAGCCCGCCACCCTGCACACCCTGGTGGAAAACCGCCAGATGATCGTGGCCGACGGCGGCCAGGTCGTGATGACGGGCAAGGCGGCCGATGCGCTGTCCGGCAGCGTGGTGGCCAACACCGGCACCGTGCAGGCGCGCAGCATCGGCACGCAGCAAGGCCGCATCATGCTGCTGGGCGATGCGGAGCACGGCAGCGTGCAGGTCAGCGGGCTGCTCGATGCTAGTGCCCCGTCGGACCAAGGCGCTGGCGCGCCAGTCGGCCAGGCCTTGCATGCCGGCGTTTCTTCGAGCCAGGTCAGCGCGTCTCGGGGCCAGGGTGGCAGCATCGAAGTCACCGGCAAGCAAGTCGCGCTTACCAGTGCGACGCTCGATACCAGCGGCGCCACCGGCGGCGGCGACATCAAGGTAGGCGGTGGCTGGCAAGGCGGCGGCACGCTCGCGCGCGCCAAGACCACCACGGTGGACGCCGCCAGCCGTTTGAAGGCCGATGCCACGCAGAAGGGTGATGGCGGGAAGGTGGTCGTGTGGTCCGACGACAAGACGCGTTATGCCGGTCATATCAGCGCCAAGGGCGGCAGCAAGGGTGGCAACGGCGGCAAAGCAGAAGTCTCGGGCAAGGCCGTGCTGAACCTCACCGGCACCGCCGACCTGTCGGCCGCGCAGGGCAGGTCAGGAGACCTGCTGCTGGACCCGTACAACATGACCATCACAAGCGGCAGCGGTGGCACGCCAGACGGCAGCAACAACTTTGTCGCAGGCGCCAACGACTCCACCCTGGGCGTCGACACGCTCACCACGCTGCTGGCCACGGCCAACGTCACGGTTTCCACCGGGGGGGTCGGCAGCCCCGGTTCACAGGCGGGCGACATCACCGTCAACGCGCCCGTGGCCTGGAGCGCGAACAACGTGCTCACCTTGGAAGCGGCGGGTGACATCGCCATCAACAAGAACATCACCGCCACTGGCACCAGCGCGGGGCTGGTGCTGTCCCACGGCACAGGCAAGGACTACCAGATCGGCGAAGGGGCCAGCGTGACGCTGAGCGGCGCCAGCGCCAGCCTGAAGATTGGTGCCACGGGGGCGCTGAACACCTATACCTTGCTGCGCGATGTGAATGCCTTGCAGGCCATTCCCGCGAGCAGCACCGGCCGCTTTGCGCTGGCCGGGGATATCGATGCAGCGCCGTTGTCCAGCGGTGCGGGGTTTGCGCCGATCATGGACTTCGGCGGCACCTTCACCGGACTGGGGCACGTCGTCAATGGCTTGGTCATCAACCGTCCCGGCGACGCCTACGTCGGCCTGTTTGGCGACACCAACTCCAGCAGCACCCTCCGCAATGTGGGGTTGATAGGTGGAAGCATGATGGGAGGGGGGTACACCGGCGGGTTGGCAGGCCTCAACCGAGGTGCCCTCTCCCACGTCAATACGACAGGCACGGTGCACTCCAGCGACTTTGCCGTCGTAGGTACCGGTGGACTGGTGGGCCAGAACGAGGGCAGTGTCAGGCACGCCTATGCGACCGGAGCGGTGACAGGCGTCCGTCACACGGGCGGACTGGTTGGCAACAATCGCAGCACGGGCACCCTCACCGAGGTATATGCCACCGGAACCGTGACAGGAACTGAAGAATATGCAGGCGGACTGGTGGGACGCAGCGATGGCGCTGTCACCCATGCCTATGCCACCGGCGCCGTGAGAGGCGCCACCCAAGTAGGAGGACTGGCGGGCGCAAATACTGGCGCCATCACCGACTCCTACTCGGCCGGCGCCGTCACGAGTACCACTCCAAACCGGCCCGGCGGACTGATCGGCCAGCACACCGGCACCGTCACCCGCAGCTTCTACGCCACCACCCAGGCCGATGGCAGCGTCATCAACAACGCGGGGGTCACCGACAGCGTCTGGACCGGGAATAACGTTGGCACTGCCAAAACCCGCGCCGAGCTGATGACCGCCTCCACCTTCACTGGCTGGAACACCGCCATCTGGAATATCGCCCGTGGCAACACCGCACCGGGCTACGAAGTCGGCCTGCCCGCACTCACCGGCGTGACACCCGCTGCAACCATCGCGCGCAGCACGCTGTTCCAGGGCGGCATGGGCAACGCAGGCAACCCCTACGGCATCACCGACTGGCAGCAACTGGCCAACATCAACCAGGTGCTGGCCAGCGGATACACCTTCAACCTGGGCAACAACCTGGACGGCAGTTCCGGCGGCTATGCACTGCTTGCGAGCGCAACCGCCAATGGCGGACTGGGATGGAAGCCGCTGGGTGATGTCGGTACACCGTTCGTCGGCACGTTCGATGGGCAGAACCACGTCATCAGCGGACTGATCATCAACCGTCCCCTCCAGGATGACGCCGGCCTGTTCGGACGCATCGGAAGCGGCGGCACGGTCCGCAATATCGGAATTGCCGGCGCAAGCGTCATCGGCCGGTATCAAGCCGGCGCGTTGGCTGGCTTTGGCGCCAGCGGCAGCACCATCACCAGCGCATACGCATCCGGTGAGGTGACAGGACAAATGCGTGTCGGCGGACTCGTCGGTGCAAGCCAAGGCGCGATCTCGCGAGCGTATGCAAGTGCCATCGTGACGGCAGCCACCAGCGGAGGCGGCGGCTTGGCAGGCTTGAACAGTGGCGCCATCACTGATTCCTATGCCACCGGCGCTGTTTCTGGCGGCGACGAGATCGGTGGACTGGTAGGCAGTACAAGCTCGGGGTCCATCGACCACGTCTATGCCACCGGGGCCGTATCGGGTAGCGCACGTGTGGGCGGGCTGGTAGGGCTGAACGAAGCGACCCTGCTCACTCCCGTCACCAACGCCTTCTACGCCACCACCGACCTCGGCGGCAGCACCATCAACAACGGCGGTGGCACTGCGGGCGTCTGGACCGGCAATGCCGAGGGCACCGGCAAAACGCGTTCGGAATTGATGTCACCAGCGACCTTCAGTGGCTGGAATACCTCCACCTGGACCTTCGCACGCGGCAACCTCGCACCAGGCTATGAAACCGGCTTGCTTCCCGCATTGACCGGCGTGACCCGCACTGCGGACATGGTGCGTACCACCCTGTTCCAGGGTGGCATGGGCACTGCCGGCAACCCCTACGGCATCACCGACTGGCAGCAACTTGCCAATATCAGCCAGGTGCTGACCGGTGCCTATACCTTCAACCTGAACAACAACCTGGACGGCAGCTCCGGCGGCTACGCACTGCTCGCCAGCGCGACGGCCAATGGCGGCCTGGGATGGAAGCCGCTGGGCAGCTACGCCACGTCCTTCAAGGGCACCTTGATCGGGCAGGACCACACGATCAGCGGCCTGGTCATCAATCGTCCTGCCGAGAACACCATCGGCCTGTTTGGTGTCATGGACGCCGGCGGCGCAATCCGCAATCTCGGCCTGCTGGGCGTGAACATCACCGGTTCAGGTGGTGTAGGCGCACTGGTTGGCGCCAGCCAACCAGGCAGCACAATCTCGCGCGTTTACGCATCGGGTGCGGTAAGCGGTAGTTCAAACGTCGGCGGACTGGTCGGCATCAACGTCAGCGACATCTCTCAGTCGTATACAAGCACGACGGTGGCAGGATCGAACGCAAGCGCTGGTGGTTTGATTGGGTCGAACAGTGGCGTCGTCACGGATTCCTATGCGACCGGGACCGTTGCGGGCCGTTTATCGGCAGGCGGGCTGGTGGGCTTCAACTCCGGCACCATCGAGCGGGCCTATTCCACAGGCACGGTGTCGGGTACCGGCAACCTAGGCGGATTGGCAGGATTCAACGATCCTAGCTTCGGCGTCGTTGCCGATAGTTTTTACGCTACCACCAGCGCCGACGGCAGCCGAATCAACAACGGCGGTGTCGCCGACGCCACCTGGGTCGGGAACAACGCGGGCACAGCCAAGACCCATGCCGAACTGATGGCCCCCGCCACGTTCACCGGCTGGAACCCCGCCATCTGGAACTTCGGTCTGCGCAATGCCGCAGTCGGCTATGAGGTCGGCCTGCCGGCACTGACCGGCGTCACGCGCGCTGCCGACATGGTGCGCACAACGCTGTTCCAAGGCGGCATGGGCATCGCGGGCAACCCTTACGGCATCGCCGACTGGCAGCAGCTGGCCAATATCAACCAAGTTTTGGCCGGCGGTTATACCTTCAATCTCGACAACAACCTGGACGCCAGCTCCGGCGGCTATGGCCTGCTTGCCAGCGCTTCGGCGGATGGCGGACAGGGATGGAAGACGCTGGGTGACAGCACTTCGTCATTTGCCGGCACGTTCGACGGGCAGAATCACACGATCAGCAGCTTGGTCATCAATCGGCCGACCCAGCAAGGCGTCGGCCTCTTCGGCCGTATCGCCAACGGCAGCGCAGTACGCAATATCGGCGTGCTGAACGCAAACGTCATCGGCCAGAGTTTCGTCGGGGCGCTGGTCGGTAACAGCGCCGGCAGCAGCACCATTTACCGCGCCTACTCGACGGGTGATGTGAAAGGACAAGGGGATGTGGGTGGCCTCGTGGGTGCCAACCAAAGCGCGCTCTCCCGTTCCTACTCAACTGCGACCGTAGCGGGATCAGTTCAAAGAGTCGGTGGCTTGGTGGGCAGTAACCGGGCCACGATCACTGATTCCTATGCTACCGGCGCCGTCACGGGCGGTATTTCGGTCGGTGGCTTGGTAGGCAGCAACGCTGGCGCCGTCGACCGTACTTATGCAACGGGGGCAGTTTCGGGCACCAACGCTACGGGTGGCGCAGTCGGATTCAACGAACCTTTTTTTGGCGTCTCTGTCTCCAACACTTTCTACGCCACCACCGATACCGTCGGCGGGATCAACAACGGGGGCGCTACCGACAGCGGCTGGAGCGGCAACAGCCTTGGCACTGCCAAAACCCGCGCCGAGTTGATGAACCACGCCACCTTCACTGGCTGGGACCCCTCCATCTGGACGTTTGCCCGCGGCAACCTCGTACCGGGGTACGAAAGCGGCCTGCTTCCCGCACTGACCGGCGTGACGCGCGCTATCGACATGCAGCGCACGACGCTGTTCCAGGGCGGCATGGGCACCACACTCCAGCCCTACGGCATTACCGATTGGCAGCAACTGGCCAATATCGATCAGGTGTTGCCCGGCGGATATACCTTCGACCTGAACAACAACCTGGACAGCAGTTCCGGCGGCTACAACCTGCTTGCCGCCGCGACGGCCAATGGCGGCCTTGGATGGAAACCACTGGCGAACAGCAGTACGCCCTTTATCGGCACCTTCGACGGGAAAAACCGCAGCATCAGCAACTTGGTCATCAATCGTCCCCTCTCGGATGAAATCGGCCTGTTTGGGTACCTTGGCAACGGCAGCCTGGTGCGCAATATCGGCGTAGTCGATGCAAACGTGCTTGGCAGGAATTCGGTAGGAGCATTGGCCGGTGCAAGCGCTGGCGGCAGCACGATTGCCAAGGCCTACGCGTCGGGTGACGTGAAAGGCGTCTCGAGCGTCGGCGGATTGATAGGCGGCAACCAAAGCAGCATCTCCGACGCCTATGCAAGTGCGACCGTGAATGCATCGCAATTCAGAGCCGGTGGTTTGGCGGGCACAAGCCTCGGCACCATCACGCGGTCATATGCCACTGGCGCCGTGTCCGGTAGCGGAGAAAATGGCGGCTTGGTTGGCCTGAACCAGGGCATCATCAACCACGCTTATGCCACAGGGGGAGTATTGGGCAACGACTTCATCGGGGGATTGGTCGGCCAGAACGATGGCAATATCGACTACGCCTATGCCACCGGGACTGTCTCGGGCATGAACCGTACCGGCGGGCTGGTGGGAGGAACCGGCATAGTCATGGGTACTGTCTCCAACGCCTTCTACGCGACCAGGGATCACAACGGCTTCCTCATCAACAACGATGGCAGCACGGGGGCTCACTGGACAGGTAATGTGTACGCCACCGCCAAAACCCTTGCTGAGCTGAGGGCCCCCGCCACCTTCGCCAGCTGGGGCGCCAACCTGGCGACCGCGGGCGGCAGCACAGCAATCTGGCGCATCTACGCGGGCAACACCACGCCCTTGCTGCGCAGCTTCCTGCAAGCCGCCACCGTCACGGCCGACCTGAGCGCTGCCTCCAGAACCTACAACGGCACCATCGCCAGTGGCACCGCGCCCTATACCAGCAACGTCGCGGGTCCCCTGCTCGGCACGCTGAAGTACGCCAGCAACGGCGCCAACGCCGGCACCTACGCCACCGCAGACAGCAGCTTGCAGCTCGGAGGCCTGTACTCCGGTCAGCAGGGCTATGACATCAGCTACGCGCCGGCCAGCCTGGCCATCACCCCGGTGGTGCTGGTGCCCGGTGGCCCCGGCGTCCCCGGCAACACCCCCAGCATCATTACCGGCATCCTGGCGGGCACGGTACGCAAGACTTACGACGGCACCAACGTCGCCACGCTTGGTTCGGGCAACTTCCAGCTGTCTGGCTGGGTGAGCAACGACGGCGCCATCGTGACGAAAACCGTCGGGCGCTACGACAACGCCAACGCCGGCAGCGGCAAGACGGTGACCGTGGACCTGGCTCTGGGCGATTACCAGGCCACTGGCACCACCGATCTGGGCAACTACCTGCTGCCCACGCAGATCAGCGGGGCGGTGGGCACGGTCGACAAGGCGGCGCTCACCGTGAGCGCGAACAACGCGATCAAGACCTATGACGGTCAGGCATGGCGCGACGGCAATGGCGTGGCCTACAGCGGTTTTGTGAACGGAGAAACCACCGCCGTGCTGACCGGTGTGCTCAGCTATGGCGGCACCTCGCAAGGCGCTGTCGAGGTGGGCAACTATTTGCTCACTCCGCAAGGCCTGAACAGCGGCAATTACGCCATCGACTACCGCAACGGCACGCTTTCCGTGGCGAGCATCTCCGGTGGCAATCCCGGCAGCGGTAACCCAGGTGCTGGCAATCCGGGCAGTGGAAGTCCCGGTACTGGCAATCCGGGTAGCGCCAATCCTGGGGGCGGTGACGCGGGTGGGGGCAATATCGGCGGAGGTAACAGCGGTAGCGGCAGCACGGGAGGCGGCACCGGTGGCGTCGGCACGGTGGAAGGCAACAGCGGGGGCAACGGAACCGGCAATGAAAATGCTGGCAATGGCGACACGTTTGCGGATTCCGGACCGGCCCCGTCTGGCAGCAATCTGTGGCGGGCGCTGAACCGCGCCACCCCGCCGTTCATGCTGCCGCAAGACACCGACTCGCGTCGGGAGATTTCGGTGCCGCATCTTTCGCTGGCACCTGGCTACATCCGACTGCAGGAGGAGGAGACCGCTCCCGCGTCCGGGCAGTAAAGGCGGGGAGAAGAACGGCATAAGCGCAGCGGCTGGCGCCGCTTCCAAACGAAGCTGTGCCAGCCGGTTCCCGACCTCCCCGAGAGACATCCAGTCGCCGACTTGCCCCGGGGGCATGACACCTGGGACGACACCCAGGACGACACGCCGCCGCAGGCTCAAGCGGCCCCTTGCTTCAGGCCGCCGTAGCCGCGAGCCGAGACGCCCGCACCGTTGGCGACGTCATCACCGAACCAGTCCCTTCCAGCGCCTGACGACCCAGGTTGCTGGCCGTCTTTTGCAGATCCAGCACCAGTTGCTCGAGCACCTGCGCCGCGCTCAGCGTATCGCCCGCGGCACGCGAGCTGTCGCTTGCCACCGAGTCGATGGTCTCGGCCTGGGAATTCGCCTGCTGCACTTGCGTGCGCTGCGACTGCATCGCGCGGCTGATCTGCGCCAGCTGATCCTGGATCGCGGCCACATCGGTGTGAATCCGCGCCAGCGCCTCGTTGGCCGTCACCGACCGGGCCACGCTGCCGCGCGCCGTTTCCTGGCAGGCCTGCATGGCGCTCCCCGCTTCCACCGCATGCTGACGAATGATGGCCAACGTCGCGGCGATCTCGCGGGTGGATTGCGCGGTGCGCGTGGCCAGGTTGCGTACTTCGTCGGCCACTACCGCAAAACCCCGCCCGCTTTCGCCGGCGCGTGCAGCTTCGATCGCGGCGTTCAGGGCCAGCAGGTTGGTCTGCTCGGCAATGCCGCGGATCGCTTCGGTCACGTGCTGTACCGCATCGGCCTGCTGGCTGAGCGTGGCGATGGTTTCTGCCGTTCGCTGCACCTGGCTGGCCAATTGACCGATGTCGTCGGCAGCCTGCTTCACCACCACCGCGCCATCGGCGGCGTTGCCTAGCGCTTGTTTGGATGCGGCTTCGCTGCCCAGGATGTGTTCGGTCACTTCGCCAATGCTGTGGCTGACTTCGCGCATGGCATCGGACGCCGACGTAGCAGCCAGGCGGCCTTGCAGGGCGCACTGCGCGGCCGCAACCGAGGTACGTGTCAGCGCAGTGGACGTGTTTTCCAATGCGCTGCCAGCGGCCACGATGTCTTTCATCGTGGTGTCCATCTTGTCGACGAAGCTGTTCACCCAGCCGGCCAGGGCACCGGTCTCGTCATGGCGGAAGCTGTCCGAGGCCAGGCGATTGCTGAGCGGCGCGCCGCATTCGGCGGTGTCCAGGAAGAAGTCGGCCAGCGATTGCAAACGCTTGGCTTTGGGGCGCAGGCTGAAGGCCCAGACGGCCAGGGCCATCACGGCCGTCGACGCAGCAACCACCCCGCCGAACATCCACTCGCTGCCTTGCAGGTAGCGATGCGCCAGCACGTTCATGCCGCCCACCGCCACGCTGCCCACCAGCAGATGGCTGAGCAGCGAGTAACCCAGGCTGCGGCGTCGGTAAACCTCTTCCAGGTCGCCCTCGCACATCAGGCCCCAGGTGTCGGGCGAGCCCGGCATGCGCAGGGTCGTGCCGCCGCCGATCACGGGGATGAACCGGTAGTCCGGGTAGCCGGGATAGGACACGAACAGATTGCCGCCATGGCGAATGGTTTCGCGTACGCCGGGATGCAGTTCGCCAGAGGCGGGATTGGTGAAACGCAGTTCGAATTCGGTGTGCTCGCGCACCTGCACCTTGCCGAACGGCGTTTGCAGGCCCTGCTTCAGGTTGTCGCCGGCCGTGAAGGCGTCGTCTTCGAAACGCGAGCGCGACAAGGCAGTACCGGCGGCAATGCTGGGGTCGAAGACCGACTGCACCATGAACAGGTAGTTGTCGCCCGAGTCGCGGTAGACGTGTCCGGCTTCGCGCTGGATCAGGTCGCTCATAACGTCGTTGGGAATACGCAGCGCCAGGCAACCCACCGCCTTGCCCTGCACGCGCAACGGTTGGTAGAAGACGAGCGTAACGGCGTCGTGGAAGCGCGAACTGGTTGCGCCCAGGGTCTGGGTCAGCGGGTCGATGTAGGGACCATGCAGGAATTGCGCGGCCAGGCCGGCGGCGATGGCTGCGGGCTGACGGTGTGGCTGGCCGACACGAGGCGCGTGCGTGGACGCGCGCACCACGCCGTCGGCGGCCACGATGAAGACTTCGCATACGTCCGGAAGATGGCGATGCACCCGCGCCAGCAGGTCGGCATCCGGCTTGGCCCAGGTGTCTTCCACCCGCTTGGCCAGGCCGTCCAGCTGTCGCCAATATTGCGTGGCCCAGCCTGTGAGGACTTGCGCGCGGGTCTGCACCAACCCGGTGAAAGTCTTCTCGACACGCTCGGTCTGACCGCGGTTGACGAGGCAGGACCAGCGCATGGCCAGCTTGCCTTGCTTGCCGAACCACGGAAGCCAGCGCCGCTCTTTACCGTGGAAATCCATCTCGTCGCTGCGCAGTGCCATGTCCCGGCCTCGTGATTGAAACAAGATGCAAGGCTACGCCCAAACGCACATGCCGAGAATCACAACCAGCGCGGTTTTACAGGGTCAGATCAGGCTTTTCCTGGGGAGCAAACATGTGGCGTTGTTAAATTTACACATCTGCCGTCCGTGCAAACGTGCGGTCGGCGTGCTCACCACTCCGCGCTGTTGCTCGCCTGCCCATCCACGCTGGGACGCGCGATGATGCGCCAGCCGCGCGATTCGGCCACTTCCCGCAGCGTGGCGTCAGGCCCCACGGCTACCGCTTCATCGACCATCTCCAGCAGCGGAATGTCATTGAAGGAATCGCTGTAGCAGATAGTGTGATCGAAGTCCGCCAAGGACAGGCCCTGCGCGGCCAGCCATTCCTTCACCCGCGGCACCTTGCCCGGCCCATAGCTGGGCGTGCCCTGGATGTCGCCGGTGAAGTCGCCATCAGGCCGACCATCGACCATGGCCGGCTCGGTGCCGATCAGGTTGGGTACCTGGAAGATGTCGGCGTATACGCCGGCCACATAACTGTTGGTGGCGGTCACAATGCAGCACAGGTCACCGGCATTGCGGTGTGCATCGACCAGCGCACGCGAACCGGCCGGAATGCGCGGCAGGATCGCCTGCTTGAAGCTCTCGCGCCAGGCGTCGAGCTGCGCGCGGGGATGCAGCGCCAGCGGTGCCAGGCAGAACTGGTGGAAGGCCCGCACATCCAGCTGCCCAGCCTTGTACTGGGTGGCGAATTCCTGGTTGCGCGCCACAAAGTCTTCCTCGCGCAAGACGCCGATGCTGCTCAGGTAACGGAACCAGGTCGATCCGCTGTCGAACGGAATCAAGGTGTGATCGAGGTCGAACAGTGCAAGCGTGCGTGCCAAAGTAAATCCTGTCGTCGGTAAAAAAGCACTAGGCCCGGTTCAGGGCCTGGTTTTCGGGTCAGATCGTCAAGTCAGGCTATCAAGTCAGGCCATCGAGTCAGGTGCTCAGACCTGGCCAGCAGGCTTTGCCTGCGCCACGTGCGGCGCCAGCAGGCCCAGGAACGCTGGCGCCATGGCCGCGCTGGACGCCACCACGTCGCCATGGACCGGCCAGGCATCGCGGCCGAACATATCGGCCACATGCCCGCCCGCTTCGCGCACCAGCAAGGTGCCGGCGGCGACATCCCAGGGCTTCAGGCGGAATTCCCAGTAGCCGTCGAAACGGCCGCAGGCCACCCAGGCCAGGTCTAGCGAAGCCGCGCCATTGCGACGCACGCCGCGCGAACCGGTGACAGCGTCGCGCAACGCGCCCATGAACGGGTCCATGATCGAAAAATCGACTACCGGGAACCCGGTGGCGAACAAGGCGTCGGCCAGCTCTGCCGTGCGCGAGCACGAGATGCGATGCCCATTGAGCCAGGCGCCACCGCCATAGACGGCGGTGAATAGCTCTTCCTTGCTCGGGTCGTAGACAACCGCCACGACCGGCGCGTCCTGCGCCAGGGTTTCGTCGACCGCCACCACCGTGCCGGTGTGGGCGACCAGCGCGATCGACACTGCGTAGTGCGGGTGGGCATGCAGGAAGTTGGTGGTGCCATCGAGCGGATCGATGTACCAGGTGGCTGCGCCGCTGGTCGCGCCGCCGCTTTCTTCGGCAACGATGCCAAATTGCGGGGTCAGCTCGCGCAATACCTCGATGATCGCCGCTTCGGCCTCGCGGTCGGCCTGGGACACCAGGTCGTTGCGGGACTTGAAGTCGATCACCAGGTCGGCACGGTTGCGGGCATAGGCCTGCAGGACAGCGGCGCCCGCATGGGCGGCCTGGACGGCAGCGTCCAGCGCGTGGCCAAGGTCGAGCATGGCCGAATGAGGAAGCGAAGAATCAGTCATGGTGGAAGTCTATCCGCTGAAGATGGCAGCAAGACGTCAGCCTCGCTGCCCTCGCAAAACCGCTTACCGGACGATCATCAAGCCGATCCGGAACTGCGTCTCGGCGCGTTTGTTGTAGTCGAGCAGGGTTTCGCCATAACCATGGAAGGCCTGCAGGTGAATGTAGCCATTCAGGTTCGACAACCAGTCGGTGCGCAGCGGGTAGGCGAAGTCGACCTGCACCGAGCCTTTGCTGTTGCCCTTGCGCGCCAAGGCCGACAGCATCATGCCGTCGTCCTGGGTCCACTTGACCTGCCAGTCGACGTTGCCGCGGTACTCGCGGATGTCGGGATTGTTCTCGAGCGACATGTAGGTACGCAGCTTCGGGCCGAAGCTCAGCGTGCTGCCCTGGTCGAGGCGATAACGCAGCGTGGGCTGCGCGTAGAAATTGTTCAACGAGCGCGAATCGGTGCCGTCCTTGCCGTTCGACTCATGCTGGAAGCCGGCTTCCGTCCCCAGGGACCAGCGACGGCTTTCCGATTCCCACACGCGGTCCGACAGCCAGAAGAAGGCCGGTTTGTACGAGGAATCGCGGAACGGGGCCGAATCGGCGCCGATATCCCAGATCGAGGTCTGGGTGTAGCCGAAGTACAGGTTGTCGACGAAACGCGCATTCTTGTCGTCGAGCGGCTGGAACAGGCGGTACTTCAGGCTGATCTGGAAACGCGCATTGGTGTCTCCGGTGGTGTTCAGGCTGAAATACACCGGCTCATACGAGGACACGGCGCTGCGGAAACGCTGCAGCGTGGCGGTTTCGAAGTCGGAATCGTTGTTCAGCGGCGTGATCGGCGATTCGCCACGCGGCGGCACGGCCGATGCCGGCAACACGGAACCCGTGCGGGCGTCCACCAGCGGCGCGGGCGCAGGCGCCACGGCAGCGGCGATGTTGCCCGGACGCGTGTCCAGCGCCAGCAACACGGGTTCGCCTTCGACCGTCACGGTCTGCACGCCTTCGGCCTGCGACGGCACTTCGGCAATCCAGCGGGTGCGCACGAAGTTGCCGACCGGAATTTCCAGCGGCACGGAATCCTTGCGGTCGACCTTGGCCAGGGTGCGGATCAACACGCCCTGGGCGTTGCGCCACTGCAGCACCAGCTCGCGCGGGGTCTGCCAGTTGGCCAGGGCATTGCCGTCATTGAAGAACGTGGCTTCGACGAACACCTTTTCGCCAGGCAGTGCCTGGGGGCGGTCGAAGCGGAAGGTGACGCCAGCCTGGGCGGCTGCGGCCAGGCCCAGTGAAAGCGCCAAGGCCAGGGGCGTACGAATGAATCGCGACAGCGAAGAAAAACGGGGGGGAACGAACGACAGCACGGGGCTCTCCGGATTAGCACAATCCGGAAGGCCCGG
>Ga0265798_10004048_pt1 | contig 20509 bp, 19 predicted proteins | sample P3T30metagenome_FD_192430 | JGI IMG/M metagenome (GOLD analysis project Ga0265798, IMG submission 192430) | Plant litter microbial communities from East Loma Ridge, Irvine, California - P3 T30 | ecosystem: Environmental > Terrestrial > Plant litter > Unclassified | place: USA: California... | reverse complement strand
CTTCAGTCAGGTGGTTGTCTAAATGCTGTGGCCCCGCTCCCTGTGCAAGGCCAAACATCAGCAACAACAGATCATGATCAGGTCGCGCCGGCAGCTCAACCTTTGCTACCCGCGGCAAAGGGCAATACCCTTCGCCGTGTACTGCGCTGAGTATCTGTGGCCTGGGTTGCTCCCAGGCTGCCATCGCGATGGACGCGACGCCCAACGCCCCGACCAGAAACAAACCTCGCGCCATTTCTAACTTCATCGACCTAAACCTTTGATAGGGCTGCCAAACGCCGTCTCGTAAAAGTAGACGAGCTTCTTCCAGTCCGCTGGCTGAAACGACGAATGGCGACGCAGCTGTTTCATGTCGTGCTGGGCAGCTCCGTAAGCGGTCAGACGCTGGCGGCACTTCTCCAGGTCCAGCAACGCAACTTCAGGTTTGGCGTTTGCGCCCTCACCGACCACGCGCACAAAAACGTGCTTGATGTAAATGCAGCTGTGCTGCCAGCGCCCCTTGTGCATACGGGCCAGATTTCCAGCCAGTTCCTTGAGCATTTGCTCGTAAACCGCCTCGCCGTACTGCTCACGGCCGCCTGCTTTGAGCCAGTTTTCGAACTCGTCGTAGCCGTCCAGCGAGGCCGTGACCAGCAGCGCACGCCACTCATTGTTCTCGTCACGCTCAGCGCCGCAGAAGACCATCCGGGGAACGTTGACGTTGAGCTGGCGCAGGCCCTCCAGCGCATCACGCTCACGCAGCACCGTTGGACGACCGAAGGGGTGCAGCCAGCTGCGGTAAATGTGTCCGGTCTGGCGCTTCACGTACAGCAGGCGACCGTTCTCCGACACAACGCGCTGTACGCCACTTTCCCCTCCGCGGCGTACGTTGGGCTCTTCAACCCACTCACCACGGGTGTTCCAGAAATAGGCAAAACGGTCCTTGGCGGGAACGCTCGACTCTGCTGCAAAATCCACGGCCATCCTGTTACCTCTTACGTAATAGATACACACGCCACATGGCGTACAACGGCAGGAAGTCCAATCGCTCCTGGATGCGAAATCCTGCCTGTTCAAATTCAGCTTCTACTGTTGCCACCGGTAACACAAAGCGGTTCTGGTAACCCTCTTGCTGACGTTTATGCTCCGCCCGCTTGCGTTTCCATGCCTTGAAATTACCGTCGACCCAGAGCGATATGATCACGCTGTCCCGGGTCACACGATGAAACTCTCTCAACAGTACTGCTCTGTCCTGAGCCTTCCCGACATGGTGCAGGAGCCGCATGCAGAAGATGCTGTCCACCGCGTTGTCAGGCATGTCGATGGCAAATGCAGATGTCTGCAAGGGTTGCACCCGTTTCACCACCTCGGCGGGCTGTGACTCGCAAGCCGTCTTGACCATGGACGCCGAATTGTCGGCCCCGATGATCACGCGATTGGCTTTTTCCGCCAAAAGCGGCCAGAAACGGCCCGCGCCGCACGGCAGATCGAGCACCAGCCCAGGCTCACCTGCCAACGCCAGCGCGCGTCTGGCCAGTTGCTTGTCGCGACGATCAGACAACCGTCTTGCCCATCCGTCCTTATGCTTGCGTAAATATTTTTTAGCGTGCTCGTCGTCGTATTTGCGAGAGAAATCTAGCTCGATCCGTTTGCTCATGACCGTATCTCCTGAGGGTGATACGGTCAAAACTAGGCGGATTTGCGTGACTGTCAGGTCATGTAATTGTGAAAAAATCGTCCTTTGGTTACCGCAAATGTTACGAGGTTTTTCCAGAAGATAGGGCTAGCATAGGGCCATGATCAGCATGATCGCAGCAATATTTACACTCTCTGTACATAACCCTGATCCAGTGTCAGGAGGATGAAATCACCACTTTCCTGAGTTCTACCGTGAACCGGCAGCCGTTTGGCTCCATCGTGTCGAGGGTCACCGTCCAGCCCTGGTTTTCGCAGATGCGCTGCACCAGCGACAGGCCCAAGCCCAGCCCCTCGCCCCGTTGCTCGTTGCCCCGTACGAATGGCTGGAACATTGCCTCGCGCTTTTCTTCGGGTATGCCGACACCTGAGTCTTCAACGGTGAAGCCCTGTGGCAGCAGCGTGAGGCGGATAAACCCGCGATCGGTGTAGTGAAGGGCGTTACGCAACAGGTTGCCCATTACCGCGTACAGAAAGGTCGCGTTGTAGGTGGCGTGAGAAGCGTTGTCAGGGTGGTATTCCAATGACAGGCCTTTGGCTTCGATGGGCTCACGCCAAAGGGCCAGAAGCTGTTGGGCCGCCGCTTGCAGCGACAGCTGAGGATTCATGCCGGCATCGTCACGCTGAGTTCGCGCAAGCATGAGGAAGGTCTGCACAAGGTCGCGCATCTCTTCACACGCCCGCCCGACCCGCTCGACCTGTGCGCGGGCGCGCTGATCCAGTGCTGGGTTCTCAAGCAACAGTTCGCAGGAGCTGGCCAATACCATCAACGGCGTTCGCAACTCATGACTCACGTCGCTGGTGAACATTCGCTCTCGGGTCAAAGCGTCGCGCAAGCGCCCCAGCGTTGCGTCAAACGCCACGGCCAACTCACCCACTTCGTCGGCAGCGTAATCCGGCGCAAGCGGCGGTGCGAGCCCCAGCAATTGATCCCGATGTCGAACCTGACGCGCCAGCCGAACCACCGGCGCCATCACCCGACGTGCGAGCACCCACCCCAGGAACACCGCCAATGCCAGCGCCAGCACGAAGCCCACCAGCACAACGGCAAACAGCACACGCTCGCGCTCTTCAAAATCGCTTTGATCCTGCAACAGGACGTAGTGACGGCCGTCGACCACCTCAACCATGGCGTGATAGGACAACGGGCCACGAAACACCTCGTGAAATCCCGGCTCCAGATGACGAAGGTCCTTGGGCAAGTCAAAATCGCCAGGCCCGCCGCTGAAGTAAAAAAGCTGATCCGGCTCCGGACGATGGCTCCAGTCTTCGACACTGTCCATGAGCAACAGGCGCGTCAGGTCACCACCTAACCCGGCAGAAATCAGCTTTTCCTCGACCAAGTGCACCGTCGCGACGATGCCCATGGCAAACGACCCGGCAACCAGCGCACTCATCAATGCAAAGGCAATGATGATCCGCTGCGCAAGGCTTTGCTTAAACTCCATCGCGACCCTCGGCCAGGCGATACCCGACACCGTGCACGGTTTGCAGCAGAGGCTTGGAGAAAGGCTTGTCGATCACCTGGCGCAACTGGTGAACGTGGCTGCGCAAGCTGTCGCTGTCCGGGCAGTCATCGCCCCACAGCGCTTCCTCCAGCACTTCGCGGCGCAGCACATGAGGGCTTTTCTGCATCAACACGGCTAGCAGTTTCAGGCCCACCGGGTTGAGTTTGAGCAAACGGCCCTCGCGGGTCACCTCGAGGGTGTCCAAGTCATAAACCAGCTCGGCCACCTGCAAGGTCCGGCGACCACCGCCCTGCGCACGACGCAACACCGCTTCAATGCGCGCAGCCAGTTCCGACAACGCAAACGGCTTGAGCAAGTAGTCGTCAGCACCCGAGCGGAAGCCCTGCAGGCGGTCGTCGAGCTGGTCACGGGCGGTCAGCATGATTACCGGCGTATCGCGGCGGGCATCCTCACGCAGACGTTTGCACAGCGTGTAGCCATCGATGCCCGGCAGCATGATATCGAGCACGATCAAATCGTAGTGTTCCGTCGCGGCAAGATGCAGCCCTGAAAGCCCGTCCTGCGCGCAATCGACGGTATAGCCCTTCAAACCCAGGTAGTCAGCCAGGTTCGCCAGGATATCGCGGTTGTCTTCAACCAGCAGAATTCTCATGGGCGCATGTCTCCCTATACGGATGTCGGCATGACCTGGCACGGTACCGTGTCGCGGACTCATTCAGGTCAGAGTTGGCGGCAGCTTACGGCCAAGCGCGCCAGAGGGCCAGCCTCGCTGTGCATAACGTTTTTTTCACTCCCGGTTCACAGCCCGCCGACAGCCCTCCGCCCAGACTGCCGACTGCTCTCGGTCTACCTTGCGAGCCTTCCTCGCCACAACACGGGATTCACCATGTCTGAAGTCTTCGCACGGCCCGCTTCACGCCCGATCAACCTGTGGGTTTATCTCGGCATTCCAGCGGTGACCGCCATTGTCATGCTGTTATTGGAACTGACGTCGCTGGACATGGATATCGCCAAGCTGGCCTACGATCCATCCGCAGGCGGGTTCATCGGCAAGCACAGTTACTTCCTGGAAAACGTCCTGCACGACCGGGCGAAACAAGTCGTCATCGCGCTGGGTGTGCTGTCGTTCGCCGGCTTTGTCGCTTCTTTCTTTATAGAGAAGCTCAAACCGTGGAAACGTGAGTTGGGTTGTCTGGTGCTGTCGATGGCGCTGTCGACCAGTTTCGTGACGCCGATGAAAGCCGTCACAGCCGTGCAATGCCCATGGAGCCTGACGGAGTTTGGCGGCCAGGAGCAGTACAGCGAGCTGCTGAGCCCTCGGCCACAGACGGACAAACCTGGCCGTTGCTGGCCAGGCGGCCATGCGGCGACAGGCTTTACGCTGTTTGCGTTGTTCTTCGTGTTTCGTGATCGCAAGCCGCGCATGGCCAAGGCGGGTCTGATCTTCGCGTTTGGCCTCGGGACGGTGTTCTCGGTGGGGCGAATGCTGCAGGGCGCGCATTTTTTCTCGCACAACATCTGGACGGCGGTGTTCTGCTGGCTGATTTGTCTGGGCGCTTATTACGCTGTGCTTTATAGGCCGGTGGGTAAGAGGGAGAAGGTTTTGGGCGGTAAGCCGGTTTCGGGCTAGCGCTTTGTTTGCTGATACGGCTGATGCCGCTGATGCCGCTGATGCCGCTGGGGGATTTGTGTGTATATGCGGTAGTTGCGGTGATTCTGCGTTTTTTGGTTCGTCCTAACGGCCGAACTGTTCCGCCTTCGGCGGGTTACTTGAAAACCCCAAGTAACCAAGGGCTGGCTCCCGGTTTGGCGACTCCTTCGTCGTCGTACCCTCACTCCGGCGACGCTCCGTGGGCCCGCCGCCATCGGCCATCCATGGCCGGGGGCGGCTCTCGCGGCATCCATGCCGCTCGGCCCACTCCACGCCGCCTGCGTTCAGCCTGCACCCAAGTCGCGTTTGGTAGTGCCCGAACTGTCGCGTACAAGAGCAACGCGGGCTGGAGCTAACGCTCATTGCATTCTTGATTCGTGCATCCATCTCCTCGCTCCACACTTATCTGCACCGCACCTTTGACTGTAGGAGCGCGCTTGCTCTGGGCCGCACTCGGACGATCTGCCGGGAACCGGCAGCAAAGCCTGTGTCTTCACTGCCGAAGTGTTTGATCTTAATCCTGCTTCGCAGCAGATCGCGGGCAAGCGCGCTTCTAGGGCATCCGGCCAGAATCAACGGCCGCAACCCCTCATCAACCCCGCTTCTGGCCGGAGGGAGCGCACGTTATGCATGATCGTTCCCACGCTCCGCGTTGGAATGCATGGCAAGACGCTCTGCGTCCAGGTCGACGCAGAGCGTCAATCGATGCGTTACCACGCGGAGCGTGGGAACGATCAGCCTGATCGTTCTTCTTTTGATTTTGCTTTTCGACATCGATAGTCCAGACACCGCAAAAAGCGACTTGCGTGCAGGCTGAACGCAGGCGATGCGCAGTGGGCCGAGCGGCAGGGTGCCGCGAGAGCGTTGCCAGGACATGGATGTCCGTTCAGCGCGGGCCCACGGAGCTTCGTCAGAGTGGGCACCCGAGGAACAAGGGCCAGACCAAGAGCAAATGGTTTGGATTACTTTCCCGAAAAAAGTGACCCACCGTAAGAGCGGAACCATAATCCGCGCCGCTGCATATAAGCCCGCCCCAAAAGCCACCAAACCCCAAACAGCGCACATAAAAAACCCCGCCGAAGCGGGGTTTTTCTTAAAGCTAAAAGCGGGTAAGGCCGGCTTACATCATGCCGCCCATGCCACCCATGCCGCCCATGTCTGGCATACCACCGCCAGCTGGCTTGTCTTCTGCCACATCAGCGATCATCGCTTCGGTGGTGATCATCAGACTGGCAATGGAAGACGCTGCCTGCAGAGCAGAACGCGTCACTTTAGCCGGGTCCAGAATACCCATTTCGATCATGTCGCCGTACTCGCCGCTCGCAGCGTTGTAACCGAAGTTACCCGAACCCTGCTTGACCTTGTCGACTACAACGCTTGGCTCGTCGCCGGAGTTTGCAACGATCTGACGCAGCGGTGCTTCAACAGCACGACGCAGCAGAGCGATACCGACGTTCTGATCGGCGTTGTCGCCTTTCAGCTCAGAGATAGCCTGCAGGGAGCGAACCAGAGCCACGCCACCGCCAGGTACAACGCCTTCTTCAACGGCTGCGCGGGTTGCGTGCAGGGCGTCTTCAACGCGAGCTTTCTTCTCTTTCATTTCAACTTCGGAACCAGCACCGACCTTGATCACAGCAACGCCGCCCGACAGCTTGGCCAGACGCTCTTGCAGCTTCTCTTTGTCGTAGTCGGACGAAGTGTCACCGATTTGCTGACGGATCTGAGCGATACGCGCGTCGATGTCGGTTTTAACGCCGGCACCGTCGATGATGGTGGTGTTTTCTTTGTTCAGCACAACGCGCTTGGCGTTACCCAGGTGCTCCAGGGTAGTGCTTTCCAGGCTCAGGCCGATCTCTTCGGAGATAACGGTACCGCCGGTCAGGACAGCGATGTCCTGCAGCATGGCCTTGCGACGGTCGCCGAAGCCTGGCGCCTTGACGGCTGCGACTTTGACGATGCCACGCATGTTGTTCACAACCAGAGTCGCCAGCGCTTCGCCTTCAACGTCTTCGGCAACAATGAGCAGAGGACGGCCGGCTTTGGCAACGGCTTCCAGGACTGGCAGCATTTCGCGGATGTTGGAGATCTTCTTGTCAACCAGCAGCAGCAGCGGGCTGTCCAGCTCGGCAACCATGGTGTCCGGCTTGTTGATGAAGTAAGGGGACAGGTAGCCACGGTCGAACTGCATGCCTTCTACAACCGACAGTTCGTTTTCCAGACCCGAACCTTCCTCAACGGTGATAACGCCGTCTTTGGTCACGCGATCCATTGCTTCAGCAATGATGTCGCCGATGGAGTTGTCGGAGTTGGCCGAGATAGTACCGACCTGAGCAATTGCTTTGGAATCGGTGCAAGGTTTGGACAGCTTCTTCAGTTCAGCAACGATGGCGATGGTCGCCTTGTCGATGCCGCGCTTCAGGTCCATCGGGTTCATGCCGGCAGCAACGGCTTTCAGGCCTTCATTGACGATGGCTTGAGCCAGAACGGTAGCGGTGGTAGTACCGTCACCAGCGTCGTCGTTAGCACGGGAGGCAACGTCTTTGACCAGCTGCGCGCCCATGTTTTCGAAACGGTCTTTCAGTTCGATTTCTTTGGCAACCGACACACCGTCTTTGGTGATCAGCGGAGCGCCGAAGCTTTTCTCGATGATGACGTTACGGCCTTTCGGGCCCAGGGTCGCTTTTACTGCGTCAGCCAGGACGTTTACACCGGCGAGCATTTTCTTACGGCCAACGTCGCCGAACTTAACTTCTTTAGCAGCCATGATCGATATTCCTTAAATACTTTGTAGTAACGGGAAAATGCGGGGTATCAACTCAGCCTTCGACGACCGCGAGAATTTCGTTCTCGCTCATCACCAGCAGGTCTTCGCCGTCAACTTTCACAGTGTTGCTGCCGGAGTAAGGGCCGAATACCACTTTGTCACCCACTTTCACGGCCAGCGCACGTACTTCACCGTTGTCCAGGATGCGACCGGCACCGACAGCGATGATTTCGCCACGGTTTGGTTTTTCAGCAGCCGAACCAGGCAGCACGATACCGCCAGCAGTTTTGGTTTCTTCTTCGCTGCGACGGATTACGACGCGGTCATGCAGAGGACGAAGCTTCATTGTCGATCTCCTAATTATGGTTTTTGAACGCCCGGTGTTAGCACCGGCGGGTTAAAACATCCGGGCTTGCCGGTTACGGTTCGCGAGCGAACCGCAGAATACGGTCTGACGAAATGCGCCAGAAACCTTGCGGTGACCCATACATAAGGGCGGGCGATCTGATTACAAGGCTCACCGAAGAAATTTTTTAACGGAATCGCAGCCATGGAAGCAAACACGGCACCCGAAGGTGCCGTGTGGATCAAACAGTGAATTTACTTTTTGTCGAGCGGCTCGAACTCACCCTCGATCACTTCGCCTTCGATCACCTCAGGCTGACGAGCAGCGGGACGGCTGGCGCCTGGGCTCGAACCTGCCGACCGCAGGTCATCGGCAAACGCACGCTGACGGGTCGCTGACGCTTCGGCACGCTGGCGTACCTTGTTCACCAACAAGCGGCGGGTAAACGGCAGCAGGCAGATCAAGCCCAATACGTCGCTGATGAAACCCGGCAACACCAGGAGGCCGCCACCGACGGTCATCATCAGTCCGTCCATCATCTGCTGAGCGGGCAATTCGCCTCGCGCCAGACTCTCACGGGCACTCATGGCGGTCGCAAGACCCGCAACACGGACCACGAAAACGCCGAGCATGGAGCCCGCGACAACCAACAGGAACGTCGCCAGGAAACCGATGGACATCCCGACTTTCACCAGCACGAACAGCTCGAGCACCGGAAAAAGCAATAAAAGCAGTAAAAGAGCGCGCATCAAATCAGTTCCTCAACGGAAGGAGTCTTCCAGTAGACACTAGGTGATGTCGCAAGGTTGTAAATTCAAGCCTCAGCGGTTTCCACTGTCGGCCATTTTTCTGCGTGAGCCAGCTGAACCAAGGCTTGGCGGACTTGTGTCGGCGTATTACACGACTCAGCGAACGCCAGCCAGTAAATGCCCGGCCCCACGCGCAGGTGCATGCCTTCACTGTCGATGCCGACCAACGTGGCCGGTTCGGTAGTCGGCAAGCCAGCCAGTTCGACATAGTGAGCGATGGCCTTGGCGTGGTCCTCGTTCATGTGCTCGACCATGCTGGTTTCTGCGGCGCCCGCGAATGGATTGGCGAGGGCGACGTCGTCGAGCCAGTGAATTGCGCCGAACCCGCCGATGTACCGGTAACGCACCGGCGCCAGTACCCAGAAATCAAAATCGTGAGCGCTGTGATAGCTCTCCGACTCGGGGAAATAGCGATAATAACGCTGCGCGGCAGCTTCGACCGCAGCCTCGTCCGTGACCTTTTGCGCTTCAGCCATGACCGTGACGCGACCCACCGCCTGAACATCCTCGGCATCGCGCTCGCCCACCAGCAACGAGCATTTGGGGTCGCGCTGCAGGTTGTGGGTATGCTGGGCGATGCGGCTGATCAGAATCAGCGGCCGCCCCTGATCGTCCAGGCAATACGGCACCACGGAGCCAAAAGGAAACCCCGGCATCGACTTGGAATGGGTCGACAGCACACCGCGATATTCCTTGAGCAGCAATGCTCGGGCTTGCCGGTTGGCTTCTGCGCTCATGGTGTGGCTCCTGAAATGAATCAACGACTATATAAGGGGTACGCAGCAGCGTGCTGGAGTTGAGGCTCCAAGATAATCGTTATCGTTGCGGGGTGCCAGATTGGCGAGGCGTGACGATTTTGCGGGGAGATCGCATAAAAACTCTGCGGGCCAGTCGCGAACGCTGTGGGAGTGAGCTTGCTCACGAAGCGGCCAGTACATCCGGCAAAGATGCTACGACAACCATGAAGCATTCGCGAGCAAGCTCGCTCCCACAGGGCCTGATCCCGCAAGCCGACTGACAATCGACCGTGCGGGCCCAATATAAAGACAGCGGTTTACCAGGCGACGCCGAACCCGGCGGTGTAACGGGTCTTGTCCAGATCGCCGTCGTCAGAGCCACTGATGACGTTTTTCTCGGCCTTGACGTTGAGCGACGCCCACTCCGTGACCTTGTAACGCAGGCCGATTTCCGTATCCAGGCTGTAGTCCGCCACACCGCTGATAGGCTTGCCGAGTTCGCCGTTGGTGAAGAACTCGACCTTCTTCCCGATCAGGTAGCGGTTGTAGTCCCACGTGCCGGACACCGAATAGAAGTTGTCTTTTTCGCCGTTGGAATATTGGAAATCGGTACGGTTAAGCAGCGTCCCGACTTTGAATGCACCCAACTCGTCGTCCCAGAACTGATAGCCCGGGCCGGTACCGACCGTGCGCTGACGACGCAGGTCCTCGATGTTGTCGTGCTTGTAGGTGAACCGGCCATCCCAGAACCACTTGTCAGTGATGAACCGGTCAATCGAATATTCGGCATCCCAGTTGTCGATGGTGGTGTCTTCGTCCTGCGTCTCGCGGTTGTACTCGCCCTTGGCGTTATGGCGCCATCTGCCGTGAGTGGCGGACGTCTTGAACGCGACGTTATAGTCGTCGGTGTCCTTGTCGGCCCGCTGGAAATCCAGGGCTGCATCGATATTGCCTTTCCACACCAGATCAGTAACGACCGGCTTGGGCTTCATGATCTGCTGAATGCTTGCCAGGTCGACGGTCTTCGGCGCGTCGCCGTTAGCCAGCGTAACCTTGCCATCGTCGGCGGCGTGCAGCGATTTGGAAATCTCACCGTTGTAGGCGTCTTGCTTGACCAGCAAGTGCTGGTCGCTTTCCAGTGTCTTGACTTCCTTCCAGTCCAAAGGAATGTCGCCTGCATATTTGGTATTGAGCAGTAACTTCCCACCGTCGAAGACCTTGATGGTCCCGGTCAGCTTGTCACCGTTCTTCAACCAGACGGTGTCGGCGAGCAAAGGGGTGGAAGCACTGGTAATGGCAAGGCACAGCAGGGTTCTGGACAACATAGGAAACGACAGGGCTCTGGTTCGCGGAGAATCGGGCATTATCCTTGCGGACAACGTCAAGGCAATCGAAGGACCGCCAGCACAGGTATCACTGACCGTAGGAAATTTCCCTAGTTCCTTATCGAAAATTCCCGCTGGTCCTACAATCAGGAACGAATGCGTGATCGAACACTCTGCACCGATAAATGATCCTGCTGGCCAATCGCCCGCAGAGGCCCGGCGTACGGCGCTTTACCTGACATTGCATCAAGTGCCGGAAGGCAAAGTGGTCAGTTACGGTCAATTGGCCGAACTGGCAGGTTTAGGACGAGCGGCACGCTTCGTGGGCAGGACCCTGAGCCAGTTGCCCGACGGCAGCACACTGCCCTGGCATCGGGTGCTGGGCGCTGGCGGAAAGCTGAGCCTGGCGGCGGGAACCGTGTCCGGGGAAGAACAAAGGGCGCGATTGCGCGCCGAAGGGGTGACCATCCGTAACAATCGTGTGGATATGACGCGTCATGGCTGGCGCCCGACAGAGCACAACGGTTAGAGTGCGCGCTTTGTTTACGTAACCTGAGGCAGATTCCAGCCCATGCCCCGCAAAACCTGGCGCGCCGCGCTCGCCGCATATGCCAGCCCCTCCACGCTGGTGCTGTTGTTGCTCGGCTTCGCTGCGGGCATGCCTTATATGTTGGTGTTTTCCACCCTATCGGTCTGGCTGCGTGAAGCCGGTGTCGCTCGGGAAACCATCGGCTATGCCAGCCTGATCGGCCTTGCCTATGCCTTCAAATGGGTATGGTCGCCGCTGCTCGATCAATGGCGCCTGCCGCTGCTCGGCAAACTGGGACGGCGGCGTTCCTGGTTGGTGCTCTCACAGACGCTGGTGACGCTCGGGTTGATCGGCATGGGTTTCTGTGACCCGCAGCAGCATCTGTCATGGCTGATCGCGATCGCCGTGTTGGTGGCCTTCTCGTCCGCCACACAGGACATCGCCATCGACGCGTACCGTCTGGAGATTGCCTCGGACAGCCAGCAAGCCACGCTCGCCGCCAGCTACATGGCCGGTTACCGCGTTGCCGCCCTGCTCGCCACCGCCGGTGCGCTGTATTTCGCCGAAGGCTTCGGCTCCACGGGCTTCGCTTATAAACACTCGGCCTGGACAGGCACTTACGTGTTGTTCGGTCTGTTGATGCTTCCCGCGCTGATCACCACGCTGATCATGCGTGAACCCGCCGTACCTTTGCGCACGCAACTTTCGGCGGCACGCTACGGCTTCGTTCATCAACTCGCGTCCGTGTTCGTGCTGATCATCCTGCTGGTGTCGGTACCGGCGATGTTCACCCAGCTGTACAACACCGATTTTGCCAGCGTGCTGTTCGAAGGCACCACCTGGAAAAGCCTGCTGATGGAAGACCGTGCCTTCTTGCGCGCGATCCTCTACACGCTGCTGACGGCCGCCTGCCTGTCGTCCATGGGCCGTCGTGGCCTGGCGCCGGTCCTGACGCCGATCAACGACTTCATTCTGCGGTACCGCTGGCAGGCCTTTCTGCTGCTGGGGCTGATCGCGACCTATCGCATGTCCGACACCGTGATGGGTGTGATGGCCAACGTGTTCTACATCGATCAGGGCTTCACCAAAGATCAGATCGCCAGCGTGAGCAAAATCTTCGGTCTGGTGATGACACTGGCCGGTGCCGCATTCGGCGGACTGGCCATAGTCCGCTTTGGCATCCTGCCCATCCTGTTCATCGGGGGCGCCACGTCGGCGGCCACCAACCTGCTGTTCCTGATGCTGGCCGACATGGGGCCGAACCTTAAGATGCTGATCGTCACGATCTCGCTGGATAACTTCAGCTCCGGCTTGGCGACCTCGGCATTCGTGGCGTATCTGTCGAGCCTGACCAACCTCAAGTTCTCGGCCACGCAGTACGCATTGCTGAGCTCGATCATGCTGCTGTTGCCGCGCCTGATCGGCGGGTATTCAGGGGTGATGGTGGAGAAACTTGGCTACCACAACTTCTTTCTGGCGACCGCACTGATGGGCGTGCCGACCCTGTTCATGATCGCCATTCACTGGGTGCAGGAAGCGCGCAAGGAAAAGCCCGACGAGGATCAGAAGCCCGTCGAAGCGCCGGTGAGCGAACAGCCCTGATGTTCGCTTTCCCATTTTAGGAGCGACCTGTGTTGTTCCGACACCCAACAAAAAGCCCCGCACTCTCACGAGCCGGGGCTTTTGTCGTTTCGACAGCCTAGATCAGCGCTGTGTAGCGGGCGCCTGCTGTTCCTGCACCACACGAATCACACGCTGCGGGAACGGGATGTCGATGTTCTCGGCCTTCAGGCGATCTCGCGCTTCGGCGTTGAGCATGAACATGATGTCCCAATAGTCCGAGGTCTTGGTCCAGATACGCAGGGAAACGGTAATCGAGCTGTCGCCCAGAGTGGACACCACGGCTTGCGGCGCGGGATCCTCGAGCACGCGTGGATCCTTGGCCAGATCCAGCAATACTTGCCGGGCTTTCTGCAGATCAGCGTCATAATCGACACCCACATCGAACACCACCTTGCGGGTTGGTTGACGGTTGGTGTTGGTGATGATGCCGTTGGACAGGTTGCCGTTGGGCAAAATGACCGTCTTGTTATCACCCGTACGCAAAATGGTGTGAAAGATCTGAATACTGTCCACGGTGCCCGACACGCCTTGCGCCTCGATCCAGTCGCCGATGCGAAACGGGCGGAACAGCAGAATCAACACCCCACCCGCGAAGTTCGCCAGGCTGCCCTGTAACGCCAGACCGATGGCCAGACCGGCCGCACCGATGGCTGCGACGAACGATGTGGTCTCAACACCAATCATCGACGCAACGCTGACGATCAGCAGGATTTTCAGAATGATGTTGGCCAGGCTGCTGATGAATCCCTGCAACGCCAAGTCAACGTGACGGTAGGCCAACAGCGCGCCGACCTTGGTGGTCAGCTTGTTGATCAGCCACCAGCCCACCAGCAACACCACGAGTGCCAACAGGACTTTGCTGCCGTACTGCATGACCATGGGAAGCCAGGCCTGGGAAGCCTTGACCAGGTGATCCACCTGGCCGTTCAAATCCAAATCCATTCATTTCTCCTCGCGGTCGCGAAAACGGAAGACAGAAACGACCGCGCCTCGCAGCGCCGTCGTTTCAGCGGGACCTGCACTCGGACGCACACAAACCCTTCAGGTTCCCCGCGCTGAGGCAGATCAGAAAAGCGATCAGTCGCGGAAGTTGTTGAATTGCAGCGGCATGCCGAACTCTTTGGCACGCAGGGCCGCAATGGCTTCCTGCAGGTCATCACGCTTCTTGCCGGTCACGCGCACCTGTTCGCCCTGAATGGCGGCCTGAACCTTGAGCTTGGCCTCTTTGATATGCGCGACGATCTTCTTGGCCAGCTCCTTGTCGATGCCTTCCTTGAGCGTGGCTTCCTGCTTCATGACCTTGCCGGACGCGAAGGGATCCTTAAGCTCCAGGCATTGCACGTCGATCTTGCGCTTGACCAACGCCAGCTTAAGGATCTCGATCATCGCTTCGAGCTGAAAGCCTTCTTCGGCGGTCATCTTGATCAGCAGGTCTTTTTCCGTGAACTCGAAGCTGCCTTTGCCTTTGAGGTCGTAGCGACGGTCCAGCTCCTTGATCGCGTTGTCGACGGCATTCGTGACTTCGTGTTTATCCAGTTCGGACACTACGTCGAACGAGGGCATGTAGATTCTCCAATTGATACGGCGCGGCTCGACATGGAAATGGAGCACGCCTGACTTGACGGTATGAAAGCCCGGTCATTATAACGAGACTTTCCCCCCATTCATGTGAGCCTGCGGTGTCGATTTTGTTTTCCTTCTTGCTCACGCTTACCGACCTGCGGCGCAACGTCTTTTGAATACGACCCTTTGGCACATCCTTGGCGCTGGCAGCCTGGGCAGTTTGTGGGCGACGCGACTGGCTCGCGCGGGCCTGCCGGTGCGGCTGATCCTGCGTGACGCGACCCGCCTCGCTACGTATGCAAGCAAAGGCGGACTGACGCTCAATGAGCAAGGTCAGCGCCTGACGCTCGACATCGCGGCACAGACCGTCGATGACGATGAACCCATTCAACGCGTGCTGGTGGCCTGCAAAGCCTACGATGCCGAGCATGCGGTGGCGAGCATCGCGCCACGCCTGAGGCCCGGTGCAGAGCTCTTGCTGCTGCAAAACGGTCTCGGTAGCCAGGACGCTGTTGCTGCACGTGTTCCTCACGCGCGGTGCGTTTTCGTCTCTAGCACGGAAGGTGCGTTTCGGGACGAAGATTTCAGCGTGGTGTTCGCCGGAAACGGCTTCAATTGGCTCGGCGACACGCAGAACGGTGCCCCGCCCGCCTGGCTCAGTGAGCTCACCCTTGCAGGTATTGCGCACCAATGGTCTTCGGACATCGTTCACCGGCTGTGGCGCAAGCTCGCACTGAACTGCGCAATCAATCCGCTGACGGTGCTCCACGACTGCCGCAACGGCGAACTGCTGCAGCATCGCGAGCAAGTCGAGGCCTTGTGCGACGAGCTGGTGGAGGTGCTGCAAACCTGCGGCCAGCCAGAGGCTGCCGTAGGGTTGCACGCCGAGGTGAACCGGGTCATCCAGGCCACGGCTGCCAACTATTCGTCGATGTACCAGGACGTCGCGCAGGGCCGCCGAACGGAAATCAGTTATTTGCTCGGTCACGTATGCGCCACCGCCCGACGACACGACTGCCACGCGCCCTCTCTCAACCGGATACGCCTACAGCTGATCGCTCACCTGCAAGCCAACGGTCTGCCGAGCGACTAGCCGCGTGTACCGGACGACCACCGGGTTGCGCCAGACCATTTAAAAGGTTCGGGTTTGCGCAGACCCCGAACAGCGCTAACCTGCCTGTTCCTCATTCGCCAGTGACTTTGCCAATGCCATTGCGCCAGCGCCTCGAAAACCTGCCGGTCGGCCAAAAGCTGTTGGCTGCCCTGTTGGTCCTGCTGACCACCGTTCTGCTGGTCGCCAACCTGACGTTCATCAGCGCCGCCTATTACATTTCTCAGGAAGCCATGGCGCCGCAGGCGTTGCAGACCATCGGCCGACTGATCAGCAACCCCGGCCTGTCAGAGCAGGCGTTGTCGTCGCCGTACAACGCTCAGGCGCTGCTCAAGGAGCTGAAAAACTACACGCCGTTGCGCGCCGCTGCGGTGTACGACACCAACGGCAACCGACTGGCTCAGGTTCAGCAAGGCGACAAGCTCCGGCTGCCGGACCATTACCGTAATCTAGAAAGCTGGCGCATCACCGAGTTTCGCAACACCCAGGTGATTCCCGTCCCTAAACCGGGGCAGGCACCTGGGCATCTGTTGCTGGTCGCCAGCAGCGAGCTGCCGACCGCCTTCTACACCGGCACGCTGACCGCCAGTCTTGGCATTCTCATTTTTAGCGTGTTGTTATGGGCGGGCGTGGCGCGGCAAATCCGGCGCTTCATCACCGAGCCGATCTATCAGTTGGAACAGCTTTCGCGAAGGGTCACCCGTGAAGAAAACTACGCGTTGCGCGCCGGCACCGGCAACCGCGACGAAATCGGCTCGCTGGCTGAAGCGTTCAACACCATGCTGTCGCGAATGGAAGCCCGTGAGCAGCAGCTCAAGCGTGCGCGCGACGAGTCTCAGGATGCTTACGATCAGGCGCAGGGACTCGCCGAAGAAACCCGCCACACCAACCGCAAGCTGGAGCTGGAAGTCCAGGTGCGAAGCAAGATCGAGAAAAAGCTCACAGGCTTTCAGAATTACCTCAACAGCATCATCGACTCCATGCCTTCGGCGCTGATTGCCCTGGATGAGCAGCTGTACGTGACGCAATGGAACCAGGAAGCCGGCGCGCTTTCCGGCACGCCGCTGGACGAAGCGCTAAACCAGCCGATTTTCCTCGCGTTCCCGCCGATGAAGTCATTCCTGCCGCAGATCAAGCAGACCGTCGAACGCCACACCGTGACCAAGATCGAGCGGGTGACATGGGTCAAGGGCGAAGTCACCCGGCATTACGCGCTGACGTTTTACCCACTGACCGGCGGCGCCGGGCGCGGCGTGGTGATCAGGATCGATGACATCACTCAGCGCCTGTCGCTGGAAGACATGATGGTGCAGTCGGAAAAAATGCTCTCGGTCGGCGGACTCGCGGCGGGCATGGCCCACGAAATCAATAACCCGCTGGGCGCGATCATGCACAACGTGCAGAACATTCGTCGGCGTCTATCGCCCGACCTGCCGAAGAACCAGGAACAGGCCCAACAAGAGGGCGTGGAACTGAGCGCAGTGAATCAATACCTCAGCGCGCGCGAGGTCCCGCAGTTGCTCGACGGTATACAGCAGGCTGGCGCGCGTGCGGCCAAGATCGTCAGTCACATGCTCAGTTTCAGCCGACGCAGCAATCGGCAGATGGCGCCATGCGACCTGCCCGCGCTGATCGACCAGGCCGTGGAAATTGCCAGCAACGACTTCGACCTGACCATCGGCTTCGACTTCAAGGGCCAGAACATCATTCGCCAGTTCGACCCCAAACTCGGCCCGGTGCCGGGCACTGCCAACGAACTGGAGCAGGTGCTGCTCAACCTGCTCAAGAATGCCGCGCAGGCCATTCACCAACGCGAAAACGAAAAAGAGCCGGGGCGCATCATTCTGCGTACCCGTCTCAATCCGCCATGGGCTGAAATCCAGGTCGAGGACAACGGTGTCGGCATGTCCGAGGCTGTGCGCAAACGCACCTTTGAACCGTTCTTCACGACCAAGGAAATCGGTCAGGGCACCGGGCTAGGCTTGTCGGTCTCGTATTTCATCATCACCAACAACCACAAAGGCCAGATGGAGGTGCACTCCACCCTCGGCCAGGGCACCTGCTTTACGCTGCGCCTGCCATTGGCGGGCAACCCGATGAACGTGCCCGCCCCACAGATCATTGGTCAGAACGACCGGGAGTAGAACCATGGGATTTCGCTTGTCGAAGATTTACACACGCACCGGTGACAAAGGTGAAACCGGGCTGGGGGATGGCCGCCGCGTGACCAAAGACCATCCGCGGGTGGAGGCCATCGGCGAAGTCGATACGTTGAACAGCGAGTTGGGGTTGCTGCTCGCGGGACTTCACGACCGGTTAGGTGCGGTGCCCGCGATGCAGGAAATCATCGACGTATTGGCGCCGTGTCAGCACCGGCTGTTCGATCTGGGCGGCGAACTGGCGATGCCGGAATACCAGGCGCTGAATACCGCTGAGATCGAACGGCTGGAGGCGGCGATCGATGTGTGGAACGAGGAGTTGGGACCGCTGAAAAACTTCATCCTGCCCGGCGGTTCAGCCCTTATCGCTCAGGCCCACGTGTGTCGCAGCCTGGCGCGCACAGCAGAACGACGCTGCCAGCACTTGAACGCCATCGAGCCACTGGCCGGTGAGGGCATGGCGTACATCAACAGGTTGTCGGATCTGCTGTTTGTCGCAGCCCGCATCATTGCGCGGCGCGAAGGTGTTGCGGAGATTCTGTGGGAGCCGGCGAAGAAGCCTGAGGCCTGAGTACGCCACCTACCTGTAGGAGCGCGCTTGCCCGCGATGATGTCGTGTCAGCCAACAGTTCGTATCCGACAAAACGCAATCGCGGGCAAGCGCGCTCCTACAAGTCCGTATCGATCAGACGACTGTTAATTGAAGCCCTCAGGCCAGAACTCCCGGATCCCGGCCACGCCTTGCGCGCCGTTTTCCCACGCCTGCTGACGCTCCGTCGGCCCGACCCCGCCCAACAGATAAACCGGTCTGCTGAAGCCTTCGATCAGCTCGCGCGCTTTTTCCCAACCCAGCGGTTGCGCATCGGGATGCGTCTGGGTTGGCTGCACCGGGGACAGCGTAACGAAATCCACGCCCATCTGTTCGGCCAGCGACAACTCTTCGGCGTTATGGCAGGAAGCGGCCAGCCAGCGCTCCTCTGGGAACGGACGGCCCTTGCTGGCGTATTTGCGCAGCTGCTCGCTCGTCAGGTGCCAACCCGCCGCTGGAAAGTCACCCAGCCACTCAAGCGGGCCTTTGAGCATCAATTGCGCCTTTCCTGCACACAGCCCGACCGCGTCCACCGCCACATCGCGGTACTTCGGGTCATAGCCGTTCGGAGCGCGCAACTGAATCAGCTTGATGCCACCGGCAATCGCCTTCTGCATGCCCTGCAACAACTTCGGGGTCTCGAGGGCATCCGGCGTAATCAGGTATTCGCCCGGCAGGCGTGCCGCAGCGACGATGGGCTGATTCGCCGCTGGGAAGTCATAGCTGGCCAACTCGCGGTTCGACACCCAGGCCAGAGGTTGACCTTCGGCGCCATGGGGCTCTCCGGTGAATGAAGAGACTTCCCAGACATCCAGCAACACCTGCTTGTCCGGGTAATCATGCTGGATCTTGATCAGGGGGCGCGCCGCCACGACGGTAATGCCGAGCTCTTCTTTCAGCTCACGGGCCAAGGCCGCCTCGACGGTTTCATCCGGCTCAACCTTGCCACCGGGAAACTCCCACAAACCACCCTGGTGCTGTTTGTCAGCGCGTCGGGCAATGAGAATCTTGCCGTCGGTGCCACGAATGACCGCGGCGGCTACATGGATTCGTTTCACGTTCAACCTTCCTTTAAACCTGCCTGCTGCCAGCGCTGGAAAGCAGGCCATTGGTAAATCGTCTCAACATACGCCGCCGCGTCGGCTGGCAACTCGACCTGATACGTGCGCAGGCGCACAGCGACCGGTGCAAAGAACGCATCGATGATGCCTGGCTTGCCAAACAGGAAAGGGCCAGTCTCCGTCGACGCCGAACGGCACTCGGCCCACAGCTCGATGACGCGATCGATGTCGGTTTGCGCTTCCACCGGAATCACTTCCAGCGCTTCGTCACGACGCAGATCCATGGGCAGGTTAGCGCGCAAACCCATGAACGCGCTGTGCATCTGTGCGCACGCCGAACGCGCCTGCGCTCGGGCAGCCGTGTCCGCTGGCCAGACGCCGGCCTTGGGAAACAGCTCGGCGAGGTATTCACAGATTGCCAGCGAGTCGACGATGGTACCGTGCTCGCTCTTGAGTGCAGGGACCTTGCCGCTGGGCGAGTGCTCCCGGATCAGCCGATCGGTGTCGGCCCGGTTCAGGCGGATGACCTGATCGGTGAATGGCACACCGATCATCTCCAGCACCAGCCACGGCCGCATGGACCAGGAGGAGTAGCGTTTGTCGCCGATGATCAGGTGCAGGCTCATGGTCTAGCTCCGATTGTAGCCAGTAGGCGTTGAACCCCGTGGGAGCGAATTCATTCGCGATGCGGTATTGCAGCTGACACTTATTTGCCGGCAGTAACATTTTCGCGAATGAATTCGCTCCCACAGGCTTAGCGTATGGACTTTCACCCCTGCGATCTAATCGCGATCAGGTGCGGTATTCCGCGTTGATCTTCACGTACTCGTGGGACAAGTCGGTGGTCCAGATCGTCTCGCTGCAATCACCGCGACCCAGCTCGATACGGATGGTGATTTCTTCTTCAGCCATCACCGCCGAGCCCTGTGCTTCGGTGTAGGTCGACGCGCGCGCGCCCTTGCTGGCGATGCATACACCGCTGAGGAACACGTCGATTTTGCTCACGTCCAGGTCCGGTACACCGGCACGGCCAACAGCGGCCAGGATACGGCCCCAGTTCGGATCGGAGGCGAACAGCGCGGTCTTGATCAAGGGCGAG